>Ga0154407_1163_pt1 | contig 22278 bp, 17 predicted proteins | sample RifGroB2_FD_115911 | JGI IMG/M metagenome (GOLD analysis project Ga0154407, IMG submission 115911) | Desulfobacterales bacterium GWB2_56_26
ATCTCCGGCGACATCGATTTTCATACCGGTAATATCGACTCGCGAGCTGCGGTCGAGATCGGCGGTTCGGTCAATCCCGGGTTCACGGTCATTGGCGGCGGCGATGTGCTGATTGGCGGCAGCGTCGAATCGGCCCATGTCGTCAGCCATGGCAATGTCGTCATCCAGGGTGGGATAACTGGGAAAGAAGCCTTGGTCGAGGCCGATGGCGATGTGGAGGTGCCGGTCATCGGCAACGGCCGCATCTCCTGCCAGGGCGGCGTAACTATCGCCCGGGAGGCCTATTACGCCGAGATTAAATCCCTTCACGATATCACTTTCGCCGGCCCGACCAAGGTGGTGGGATCGACTCTCTTCGCCGGCGGCAGCATCACTGTCACGGACGTGGATACCGAAACCAGCCCCAATTCCATGCTGGCCGTGGCGACGGTGCCGGAGAGATACAGCCGTTACCAGAAGTTGCTGAAAGATGTCATGGTGGCCCAGACTGCCGTCGACAACTGGCTGCGCCGATTCGGCGCGACAATTGACAGCGACAACTTCAACGAATTGCAGGAGGAGCTGGACGAGGCCAAGAAGTCGCTGAATACGTACAACCTCGTTCCCGGTGCGGGCGAACGCGATAAAGCGGGCGGTGTGCGCTATGCCTGCCGGCAGAAGATCACAGTGGGCGGCGCGATTCAGGCCGGCGCCGTCATCCGCATCGGCAATACCGAGGCGACCCTGCAGAAGTTATACAAGGAAGGTGTTTTTGCTTTGAACAGCGACACGGGACAGATCGAGTTTCATGCCAAGAAGCGCGGACCGCTCGGGGAGATCATCGAAGTGATCTAGGAGCCTGTCGGATTATGCCCTTTTTCCCATATCTTCGTTAAACTCGAAAAAATTATCTTCGGGAAAAATTGCTATAATCCAACAGCCTGCCTACGGCAGAAAAGGAAAAGAAATAGAAGCAGGAAAAGGAGCATTGAATGTTTGTCAAACAGTGGATGGGGACTGACGTTATTTCCATCGCGCCGAATCAGACCATCGCAGAGGCGAAAAAACTGCTGCAGGCCCATAAGATCAGGCGGCTGCCGGTGGTGGAGGGTAGTGCCCTGGTCGGAGTGGTCAGCCCGAACGATCTGGAAAAGGTCATGCCGTCGATTCTCGACGCGCAAGGGGGCAATGAAGAGGAATTTATCGCCGACCATACCGAGATCCGTACGGTCATGACCGCGTCGCCGATCACCATCGGCCCGGAGGATACTCTCTTCGAAGCGGCCCGGAAGATGCGCCGCCACAAGATAGACGGCCTGCCGGTGGTGGAGAACCGAAAGCTGGTAGGCATTCTCAGTGTCAGCGACATCCTGGATGCCTTTCTCGAAATCATGGTCCTCGACCGGGCGGGAACCCGTTTCGATCTGAAGATCGATCACGCGCCGGAGTCGTTCTATAAAATGATCAAGGCCTTTCAGAAACAGCAAAAGGAGATTGTGGCGATTTCCCAGTTTTATAATTACAGCAAGGATCAGCAGATGGTTTCGGTCCAGATTAGCGGTGACGACCACGAAGAGCTCATCGATATGCTGTGGGCCAGCAATGTCACAGTCGATCGCATTACCCCGGTGTCGTAAATTCGGGATAGCTAAATTCGATATGCTGCTGAAATTGCAATAGATAAAAATTGGTCTGGAAAAATCCTAGCATTTTCTAGTGCAGGGACGCCATTTATTGTTCGAGAGTTTATTTGAGTTCGGGTAGAATAAATCACTCTTTTCCAAAAAATGAACCTCAGATAAAACAATATTGGTGGGTCATATTATGAATGACAGGGAACTGCAAAAGCAATTACAGATCAAGGTGAAGAAAAAACTCGAACCGCTGTTCGCCAAATACAAGATGGATTTCGGCGGCATCGACGCCGCCCTCAAATGGAAGCCGATCGTTCTGATCATCGGCAATTATTCTTCAGGCAAATCGACTCTGATCAACGAGCTGGTGGGCCAGCATATCCAGCGGACCGGCCAGGCGCCGACCGACGATTCCTTCACCGTCATCACCAGCGATCCCGGAGTGGACAACCTCGAAACTCCCGGCTCGACCCTGGTCAACGACGAAAATCTGCCCTTCGGGCACTTCAAGCGATTCGGCGAAAAACTCATTTCCCACATCTGCATGAAGCAGATTAACAGCCCCAAGCTCGAAAACATGGCGATCATCGACAGTCCGGGGATGATCGATGCCACCACCGAGTACAATCGGGGCTACGATTACATGAAGGTCCTCGGTGAGTTCGCCAAGATGGCCGACCTCATCGTGCTGATGTTCGATCCGCACAAGGCCGGGACCATCAAGGAATCCTACGAAGCCATCCGCAACACCCTGCCGGAGAAATCCGGAGAACACCGCATTGTCTTCGTCTTGAGCCGTATCGACGAATGCGACAATCTCAGCGACTTCACTCGGTCCTACGGGACGCTCTGCTGGAATATGTCGCAGATGACCGGACGTAAAGACATTCCGCATATCTATCTGACCTATTCACCCACCGCCGTGTCGGCGAGTGCGGTGGCCGAAGGCTGGCCCCAGGAACGGGACGATCTTATCCAGAAGATCATGAAGGCTCCCGGTTTCCGCGTGAACCACATCCTCGAAGATATAGATCGCCAAGTCAACGAGGTGCAAATCGTAGCCCAGGCCGTGAGCTCATTCCTTTCGCGGGCGAGCAAGGTGTTCTGGAAATTTGCCAATACCACCCTTATGGTTGCGCTCGCTCTCTTTCTTTTCGGCGACATCATGCTGAATATCCTTATTTCCTTCCCGGAAACAACCCTCATAGCCGGACTCAAAAACGGCACCCTTGAGCCGGCCAACCTGATCGTTCCCGGAGTGCTTGCCCTACTGACCCTGCTGGCCGGATCCTTCGGCTTCAGCAAGATCGCCTTTCCCCGGCTGCGGCGCAAGGCCCTGGCTAATGGGGCAAGTCTCGTCACGCTGGATAACGACTACCGCCGGAACCTTTGGCGGAAGATGGAGAGCAAGGTGAGGGAAAACCTTCTGGGACTGTCGGTGAACGATCTGTGGGCCGGTTACGGCAGAAGCATGGCGAAGATCGACAACTTCCTCAATTACGACCTGAAGAAGTACTACGAGAAGATCGTCAACTAATCCGAGTAAAACGGGTTTGATAAGGCCGGGAAGAGATGCTCTCTTCGCGGCCTTTTTTTGTGGAAATTTTCATTTCATCCTGTCTTGCCGCAGAGGATTGTGTCCTGTCATGCAGGAACTGTAATGCCCTCCCGTAATCGGTTTGTTTTCCTCATGTTTTCCACTTCATGCCGAAGTAATCCGTGGCTCTGCGGCTGCCAGCGCCTTTTCGCATATCTTGCCGATTAGGATTTAGGTCTTATTTTGTAGTGAAACGCGAAAAGCGAACAGCAGCGCAAGAAAGGAGGCGAGCTATGTATGATAAGCATGAGTTATGCCATAAGATAACCGAGTTGTACCCTCACGTCGGGGTATGTGGTATCGATATCGACGTCGACTTCGATGAGTCCAAAAAAGTGTGGGTTGTCGATCTCAAACAAGAAAACCATGAACTGAAGCATCATCTGGAGCTGGCCGATGCGGAACCGTGCCTGGATGGCAAACAGTGTGTATCCCTTGGTCTTGAGATCGCCCAGCTGATGAAAAATATCCAAGGAGATCAATTTTAAGGATCGTAGGGGCGAATTTTATATTCGCCCCGATTGCTTTCAAGATCTTTGGCGCATTCCGGGCAGATCCGGCTGGTCGTGTCGGCAGCAGGATAATGATTGAGATATTCTTCGACACTGAACCACTGCTTGTTGCTGTTCAGTATCTTCTTGCAGCACAGACACATGGGCAAAATGGTTTCCAGGGACTCGATCTTCTTCAGAGCCAGGGCTAAATCATCGAGGAGATCCTCTTTTTCCTGCAGGAATTTCTTCCGCTCGATAGCATAGATAACCGATTTCAGCAGCATCATGGGCGACAGATCGCCTTTTCCGAGAAAATCCTGTGCCCCGTAACGAATCGCCTGCACTGCCGTCCGTTCGTTGTTCAGGCCAGTCAGGACAACCACCGCACTCTCCGGGAATTGCGATATCACACGCCGGACCGTATCGATCCCTTGGGAGTCGGGAAGGTACAGATCGAGAAGCACCGCGTCGAAATCGGCATGGGAGAGCAGACCGATAGCCGCCTTGAGGGTGGCAACCTCGGTCAGTTTGCAGGAAAGCCTTTTAATTTCCGACAGCATCTCCTTGATGAGCAAAATATCGGCGGGAGTATCCTCGATGAGGAGGATTGACAGCTTATCCATCGATATAGACCTCGCATCCGGTTGAATTTTCTTCAGATGTGTTCCACTTAAAGATATGCAAAAAATATGCAAAAAACACATTCAACTTTATTTCGACAGGAAAATGATCCATTGAATTGGTATGGTGAAATTGTGCAAGCCACAGGTTGACATTATTATCAAGCAAAACTATCAATGACAAGACTAGCTATTTTCCTGCGATGAAGTAAAATCAAATAACTCAATTTACTCGATCATAGGGAATAATATGAATACAACCATAAGATAGTATAAATGACATGAAAGTGTTAGGTAAGTTGCTTTATGTAACGTATTTATGAATATGCCTGCGTAATATATTCCGTGAATCATTCTTAAAACCCTTTGTCGGCCCCTTTAGCTGCGATACACGACCGAACATGTGAACGTTCGTCCCGACCACCCCGTGTCGTGTGCTTTTTAATCAGTTTTTCAGGGGAGTTGCACAATGCCCATACAGGCCCAATCCGCGGATGGTAAACCTCTCGTCCTGGTCGTCGACAATGACAGCAACATGTTCGATATCCTTGAAAAACGGACAAGCGAGCTGGGATTGAGAGCCATTCAGGCCACTACCCTGCAGGATGGTCTGCAGAAGAATGCAACCGGCTGCTGCGATGTCATCCTGATACGGGATAAACTGCCGGATGGCGCCGCCTGCTACCATATCAAGGAATTCCAGGTGGAGCACAACACTCCCGAGATCATTGTCTACAGTACGCTCGGGGATTCGGAGCAGGCTGAACTCGCTTTCCAGTGCGGCGTCTGGGATTATGTCATCGATCCGTCTCCGGAGTCCTCCCTGCCGGATCTTTTGATCCGCGCCCTGCGCTACCGGCAAAACAAGTCGGCGGAGGGCGATTCGCAACAGAAGGAGATCCGCAACCAGTTGCTGCATCATGGCATCATCGGAGGCAGCAAGGAACTGCAGAACTGTATCGACCTCACCGTGCAGCTCGCCCAGTCCGATGCCAATGTCCTGATCTACGGCGAATCGGGCACCGGCAAAGAGCTGTTCGCCTCGGCCATCCACCATATCAGCCCGCGTTCCGCGGGCAGACTCATCATTGTCGACTGCGCCGCATTGCCGCCGACGCTGGTGGAAAGCATCCTGTTCGGCCATGCCAAGGGCTCCTTTACCGGGGCCGACAAGGCTCAGCCGGGGCTGATCAAACAGGCCGACGGTGGCACCTTGTTTCTCGATGAAATCAGCGAGATGCCGCTGGAAATACAGAAAAAGTTCTTGCGGGTCATCCAGGAGCGGACCTTTCTGCCGGTGGGTGGCAACACCGAGACCAAGAGCGATTTCCGGCTCGTTGCCGCCACCAACAAAGACCTGCAGGCCATGTGCGAGGAAGGAACTTTTCGAGAGGATCTGCTGTTCCGCCTGAAGACCTTTCAACTCGACCTGCCGCCGCTGCGTATCAGGCGGCGAGATATCACCGAACTCGCATACTATTTCCGGGACACGTTCTGCAAGCGGAACAAAATCAAGCGGAAGATGTTTGCGCCTGACTATTTGATGACTCTCAATCAATACGACTGGCCCGGCAATGTGCGCGAGTTGTTTCAGGCCGTCGAACGGTCGATTACCATCGCCCATGACAGCAATATTCTGTATCCGAAGCACCTTTCTGCCGGAATCAGGATCAAGGTCACCAGGAAAAAGCTGCAGAAACAACAGGAAATCCTCGATCCGCCGACCGGGGACAATACCTTCCTGATCGATCTCGACGACATGCCGGCCCTGAAAGAGGCACGACATCGGGCGATCGAGGCACAGGAAATCCGCTATCTGGAAACGCTGATGACGGCAACAGAGGGCAATATTAAAAAATGCTGTGAAATATCGGGGCTATCCAGGTCAAGACTGTACGACCTTCTGAAGAAATACCGCCTTTCAACGACGAGATGATTGTTTAGGGCGAATACAAGATTCGCCCTACGAATGCATTCGTAAGGGGCGTGGGGAAATCTTTTGTGTTTACATTTCCAATTCCCGAATCAGCGTGCCGTGAAGGCCGTTCTCATTTTTGGCCCTCAGTGCCATGGCCAGGGCTTTGGGGATGTCCAGCGCGAGCTTGCCGGGCAGTTTTGCCGCATAGATCTGCCGAAATTCCGGGTTGATACGCAGGGTCCAGTTGTCGCGACTCACCGTCCCCGGTTTGTTGTAGCTCTCCTTAAAGCCGAGAAGATCGGTGAAATAGACGAAGACATTGCGGGCCGGGCCGAGAAAGAGATCGGCAAATTTTGCTTGGACCAGACTCCCAAAATCATGGGACACGTGTTCGAGCCATGCTGCCCGTTCCGATTCCGGGATGGCGAGGCGCATTGCCAGATACTCCGCCTGCCGCAGGCTCGTTCCCTCCTGCCGCCATCGTTCCGCCACCTGCCAGATCGGCTGGGTGTCATGGGTGGACAACATAAGCCAGTCCTCCGGCTGGGCGTTTTCGCTACGGTAAACATCGGCTTTGTTTGAAAGATCGGCTTTCTGGGTAACCCGGAAACGGCCAAGTCCGTACAGCTCCATGACTCTTTTCACCGGATAGGGCTCGGTGCTGAGAATTTCGCAGGCAATCTCGGTTCCGCCCGCAATGGTTGCCGTCTGCATCGCCACGGCAAAGAGCCCGGCGTACCGGTTGACCTGTTCAGGATCGAGATCCGTCACCCAGTTGTCGTCGTACCGTGCCGCCCGCTCGTCCAGCTGGTCGGGCCGCACAATGGCAAATTCGGCCAGGCCCGGATGATCGGCGAGGTGCGGCGAGGCGAACAGGCGGGCCCCCTGCCGGACGGCCGCAAACGGATCGGGCTTTCCGGCCCTGTACACCCAGGGGCAGATCAGGCCGTGAGGGTGATCGAGGCGCAGGCCGTCAAATTCTCTCGCGAGTTTCTCCATGCGGGCCTGAAAAAAGCGGAGGGCAGACCCCCTTTGCCGCTGCACGTCGGTGGCTATGGAAAAATACTTGCGAGGATCGAGCAGGGGATAATTCCACGGTTGCCCTTCCGGATGGGTGCGGCTGGGCGGCGCGCCCAGCACATACCCCGGCAGCAGGAAACCTTGTGCATACCAGGCATCGCGGTCGGACATGCCGATCTGACAGTCGCCGAAAAGTTTCAGGCCGAGCCCCCTGCAGTGTTCATGCAGTTCCAGGTGCTGTGCGTCGAGCAGAAACTGGATATACGAGAAGTTTCCGATTGCCTGCCAATGCCGGCGATAGAAGGTGGCTTGCCGCAAGGCCCCCGGTGCCGCAAAAAGATGCCGGTCTTCGTCCAGGCCCCATTCCCGCCAGAGTCTTCCGCCATGGCAGGTTTTCAGGAGCTCGTAGAGCCCATCCCGGTAGAGCCAATCGGAATTGGTTTTTTGAAAAGTTGCATACGACGTACAGAGCGGAAGAAAGGGTGGTGGCTGATCGTTCACAATCCGCCGGAATCGCAGGCAAATGAGGGTTGCGATGCGGTCGATCGCCCGCCGTGCCAGCGGATCGTCCACCCGGTTCCGGGCAGGACCGATCCGCTCCACCAGGGCGGCCAGTTCTTGCGGCGCGAGCAGGTTGTATTCCGGCCGGGTGAGAGTCAGCGGGGCGAGCGACAGTGGATTTCTGGAAAACCAGGTGCCGTCGTAGGGTGAGAGGTTGCCAGGCGTGGTGATCCCCTGGGGACCGAGCTGGATGCCGGTAAAACCAAGCGACCTGGCAAATTTAAAAAAGCCTGCGGCGCCGGCCGAGTAGGGGGAGCCGCGGCCGAGATCCTCCTCCGCCAGGCTGGGAAGAGCGGCATCATGAACACCGAGTAGAAAGTTCCTGATGCCAAGGGCTTTCAGGGCCCGGTCGACTGCGTCCCGCATCACACGTCCGGCTTCAGGCGGAAGACCACGATGGCGAGAGGCGGCAGGGTGACATTCAAAGAGTGGCTCTCCCCATGGACCGACTGCGGCGTCGCCTCCTTGCCGCCGAAATTGCCCTGGCCGCTGCCGCCGTACAGTGGCGCGTCGCTGTTCAGCACCTCCTCCCAGAAGCCCATCTCAGGGACGCCCAGCCGGTAATTGTGGCGGGGCACCGGGGTAAAATTGCCGATGCAGACGACAGCATTGCGCGGATCTTTGCCGCGGCGGATGAAGCTCAAAACGCTTTGCTGGCTGTCGTTGCAGTCGATCCAGGAGAAGCCGGCCGGGTCGTCATCCAGTTCGTGCAGGGCCGGTTCGCCGCGCAGAAAGGTGTTGAGGTCGCGGACCCAGCGCTGCATCCCCTGATGGAACGGAAACTGGAGCAGGGCCCAGTCGAGGCCGGAATCGTGATTCCACTCGGTCCACTGGCCCAGTTCACAGCCCATGAACAGCAGCTTCTTGCCGGGATGGGTGAACATATAGCCGTACAGCAGCCGCAGGTTGGCAAACTTCTGCCAGTAGTCGCCCGGCATCTTGCCGACCATCGAGCCCTTGCCGTGCACCACCTCGTCGTGGGAGAAGGGCAAAATGAAGTTTTCGTGATAGGCGTAGAGCAGGCTGAAGGTCAGGCGGTGGTGGTGAAAGGAACGATGCACGGGATCCTGGCTCATGTAGGCGAGGGTATCGTGCATCCAGCCCATGTTCCATTTGAAGCCGAAACCGAGCCCGCCGAGATACGTCGGGCGCGATACCATCGGGTAGGCGGTCGATTCCTCGGCAAAGGTCATGACATCGGGATGCTCCTGATAGACCAGGTGATTGAACCTCTTTAAAAATTCAATGGCCTCCAGGTTCTCCCGGCCGCCGTACTTATTGGGAATCCATTCGCCTTCATTGCGGGAGTAGTCGAGGTAGAGCATGGAGGCCACGGCGTCGACCCGCAACCCGTCGATATGGTAGACCTCCAGCCAGAACAGGGCGTTGGAGAGCAGGAATGCCGCCACCTCGGTCCGCCCGTAGTTGAAGATGAAGGTGCCCCAGTCCTGGTGCTGGCCCTGGCGGGGGTCGGAGTGCTCGTAGAGATGGGTGCCGTCGAAAAAACCGAGCCCGTGTGCGTCGCGGGGAAAGTGGGCGGGGACCCAGTCGAGGATGATGCCGATGCCGTGGCGGTGCAGGGTATCCACCAGATACATGAAATCCTGGGGCGTGCCGAAACGGCTGGTGGGGGCGTAATAGCCGATGGTCTGATAGCCCCAGGAGCCGTCGAAGGGGTGTTCGTTGACCGGCAGCAGTTCGACGTGGGTGAAGCCCAGGTGGCCGGCGTATTCCGCCAGCTTGTCGGCCATCTCCCGGTAGGTCAGCCAGCCGCCGTCGTCTTCGCGGCGCATCCAGGAGCCGAGATGGACCTCGTAGATGGAGATGGGCGCCTGATGATGATGCCGGCTCCCACGGGACTGCATCCATTCTCCGTCCTGCCACTGATGGCCTTCCAGTCCCCAGACGACCGACGCGGTCTTCGGCCGGGTTTCGCAGTGAAAGGCATAGGGGTCGGTCTTCTGCATCCGGTACTCATTGAAATTCGAGGTGATGGCAAATTTGTAGAGAGCACCCTGGCCCACTCCCGGCACGAAGCAGCGCCAGTACCCCGAGTCCTTGATCCCGGTCATGGGGGTTGCCCGCTCGTCCCAGCCGTTGAAATCGCCGATGACGGCCACTTCCCTGGCATTGGGGGCCCAGAGGGAAAAATGGGTGCCTTCGCGGTCGGCCGTCTTGACGACATGAGCACCGAGTTTTTCCCAGGATCTGTAATGCGTCCCTTCGGCAAGCAGGTGGATATCGTAATCGGTGATGAGCTCAGTGGTCGGTTTCATGTTGTCCTTTTTTGCCTGTCGTATTGTTGCAGGGTGATGTCGATGATGCCGGCAAGGGGAATGTGGACCCAGTCCGGACGGTTATTCAGCTCGTAGTTCAATTCATAGAATACCTTTTCCAGCAGAAATACTCCAAGAATGAAATCGGTTTCCGCCGCGGGCAGGAAGGGGGCGCCGGCTGTAGTTGCAAAATAGGCTCCTATAAAGGCGTTGCTCATCCATTCATACCATGCCCTGGCCCAGGGGAGAAGCTCGTTTTTTTCAACTTTTTCACCTGCTTTCATCGACAAACCGGCAAAATCGGCCAAACCGGTGAGAGCCGCATAATGAAAAGACCTGATCATGCCGGCCACATCCTTCAGCGGCGAGCCCTTGCCCCGCCGTTGCGAGAGCGGCCGAAGCGGCTCGCCTTCGAAATCGAGGATGATGAAGTCGTTTGTTTCCGTCAGGAGAACCTGTCCCAGGTGGTAGTCCCCGTGGTGACGGATCCGGTGGCCGAGCTTTTCCCCGATCAGGGCGATGCTGCCCACTCTCTCCAGCAGGGATGGCGCCTCGAACAGAATTCGGCAGGCATCGGCACCCGGGCCGGGCGGCAGGCTGGCGCTTTTGGCGGTGAGGATGGCGAGCGCCTCCTGGATCTGCCTTGTCACTGCTTCGGCGAGTTGCTGGGTGTAGGCCGCGGTCGCTTTTTCCGGCTTGAATGCCGGGTTTTTCTTCTCTTCCGTCAGGGCCAGATGAAATTCCGCCGTGCGATGCCCGAGAGTCTCGATCGCCTGGAGGGCGGGTCCGGCCATGGCGATAAAAGCGTCTGGCGGCTCTGCAGGCATCGCCGTTGCTGAAAGCAGCGGCCGGTCCATGGTCGGCGCAGTTTCACCTTGAGCCAGCCGTTTTTCCGCCTGCTCGTAGTAGTCCGGCAGCCAGGACAAGGCAGCCGACCAGCCGTCGCCGCGGTTGGGCACAAATTCCTGCAGCATGACCACGGTCGCTTCCTCGCCTGCCGGGTACCGGTACTGCATCGTGCCGGCAACTCTCGCGATCGAATTCAGCCTGCTCTTTTCGGTGAGAAAGAGGCTCATTTCCACATCCGGATTGATGCCTGCCTCCAGCCGGCGATAGAGTTTCAGGATCAGGGCCTCTTCGATGATGATCGAGGTATTGCTCTGTTCCGCCCCGACCTTGCGCACCGATCTGACGGCATGGCCGGCCCCGACCAGTTTCTCGTAGAGGCCGGCGGGCACGGCCTTGATCAGGCCGCCATTCTGGGTGGTGAACTGCCGTTCGTCGCCGATGGCGGTAAGCAGGATGTCGTAGGAGGCCCGGTCCATGAGGGCGTCGTAGAGGATCCCTTCGCCCCGTCGGGTTCTGACCAGGGCAAGGACACTGTCGGGGATCTCTTGGGCCAGACTCTCCGCTGGCCGGCCGAGGACGATCTTCAGCGGCATGACATAATCTTCGGGGCTGCCTGCGTCGTACTGCAACCGGATTAACATGACGTAGAAGGAAGCCCCCAGCTTGCACCAGTCGATGACGTGGCAGGAGGTGATTTCGCGGGCCTTGCCGCGGTACCAGCGTTGCAGGGCAAGATAGGGCGGCAGCACCTCGTGGCCGAGGGTAAAGAGATGTTCGGGTTGCAAGAGGGTATCCCACCCCTCATCGAGGGCCAGCAGCGGGGTCTTGCGCAGTTCTTCTTGGGCTGCCCGGACGGCCTTGATCGGCTCGGCCGGGGATTCCAGCCTGAACCAGTAGAAACTGTGGGGTCCCAGGGTGATGAAATAGGGGAGATCGCCGATGGGCGGAAACTCCGTGCGACCGATCATCTCCACCGGAATCCGGCCCTTGAACTCGGAGAGGTCCAGTTCGGCCGGCTGAACATAGCGGGACAGATTGGCGGTCACCATGAGGATCTCGCCCCGGTAGCGGCGGATGAAGGCTAAAATCGCCCGGTTGTCCGGCCGGATGAAATCGAGGCTGCCGCGGCCGAAGGCCTTGTGCTGACGGCGCAGGGTGATCATCCGCCGCATGAAGCGCAGCATCGAGGAGGGGTCGCGCTCCTGGGCCTCGACGTTCACCGACTGGTAGCCGTAGACCGGGTCCATGATTACCGGCAGATAGAGCCGGGCCGGGTCGGCTTTGGAGAAGCCGCTGTTGCGGTCCATGCTCCACTGCATCGGCGTGCGGACCCCGTCGCGGTCGCCGAGAAAGATGTTGTCGCCCATGCCCAGCTCGTCGCCGTAGTAGATAACCGGCGAACCGGGCATGGAAAAAAGCAGGGAATTGAGGAGTTCCATGCGCCGCCTGGAGTTGTCGATAAGCGGGGCGAGGCGCCGCCGGATGCCGAGGTTCAGTCGCATCCGGGCGTCCCTGGCGTATTCGCGGTACATATAGTCCCGTTCCGCATCGGTCACCATCTCAAGGGTCAGTTCGTCATGGTTGCGCAGGAAGAGTGCCCATTGGCAGTTGTCCGGAATGGGCGGTGTACGGTCGAGGATATCGGTGATGGGACGGCGGTCCTCCTGGCGCAGGGCCATGAACATCCTGGGCATGAGCGGGAAGTGAAAGGCCATGTGGCATTCGTCGCCGCTGCCGAAATAGGGCAGCACGTCTTCCGGCCACTGGTTGGCCTCGGCCAGGAACATCCGGCCGGTATAGTGCATGTCGAGATGCTTGCGGAAGATCTTGAGGACTTCCTGGGTTTCCGGCAGGTTCTCGTTGTTTGTCCCCTCCCGGACGCAGAGGTAGGGCACGGCGTCGAGGCGCAGGCCGTCGACCCCCATATCGAGCCAGAAGCGCATGACTTTGAGCACCGCCCTGACCACCTGCGGGTTGTTGTGGTTGAGGTCGGGCTGGTGGGAGAAGAAGCGATGCCAGTAGTAGGCCTGGGCGACTTTATCCCAGGCCCAGTTGGACGCCTCGCTGTCGGTGAAGATGATCCGCGTTTCGGGGAATTTGGTGTCGGTGTCGCTCCAGACGTAGTAGTCGCGTCGGGCGGAGCCGGGTTTTGCCCGGCGGGCCGTCTGGAACCAGGGGTGCTGATCCGAGGTGTGGTTGATGACCAGCTCGGTGATGACCCGGATCTTGCGGCGGTGGGCCTCCCGGATAAAGGCCCGGAAGTCCCGCAGGCTGCCGTAGTTTGGATGAATGCCCCGATAGTCGGAGATGTCGTAGCCGTCGTCCTTGAAAGGCGATGGGTAAAACGGCAAAAGCCAGACCACATTCACCCCGAGATCCTGGATATAGTCGAGTTTTTCGATAAGGCCCCGAAAATCGCCGGTGCCGTCGCCGTTGCTGTCCTTGAATGCCTTGACGTGCAGTTCGTAGATGATGGCGTCCTTATACCAGAGCGGATCCGTTGTGTCCGTTGTGCCTGTGGCCATGTCTTCCTCTTGCCTACATGAAATAATCGAAATCGCGCTCGGTGCGGAGTTTTCTCCGCAAAAGGAAAATCTGCGCCGGGCTTTCGGCCGGATCAAGTCTGACGTAATTGCGCCGGCCTTGCCAGAGAAAGCGGTTGTCGAAGATCAGCTCATGCACCTGAAAAACCTCGTTCTTCTCGATCCGAAACTGCTCCAGGGGAAGTTCGAGCATTCCCTCCTGGACATGGTGGGGGTCGAGGTTCACAGCCACCAGAATGATATTGGTCAGATCCTCGGTGCTCTTACCGTAGAACAGAAGCTGTTCGTTGTCCACCGGATAAAAGGAGAGGCCGGCATTGGAGGCAAGCGCCGCATTTTTCCTGCGGATGGTGTTGATCCTGGCGATAAAGGGGCGGATATTGCCGGCCAGGTTCCAGTCCCGCACCTTGATTTCAAATTTTTCCGAATTGAGATATTCCTCGGTGCCCGGCACCGCCTCGTTTTCCAAGAGTTCGTAGCCGCTGTAGATGCCGTAGCAGGACGACAACGTCGCCGCCAGCACCAGCCGGGAAATGAACGCCGCCCGGCCGCCGAACTGCAGGAATTCCGGTAGGATATCCGGCGTGTTGGCAAAAAAATTGGGGCGAAAATATTCGCTCACCTCGGTCTCCACCAGCTGCCGCAGGTAGGCGGTCAGTTCGTATTTGGTGTTGCGCCAGGTGAAGTAGGTATAGGACTGGGAGAAGCCGGCCTTGGCCAGGCCGTACATGACCCTCGGGCGGGTGAAGGCCTCCGAGAGGAAGACGGTTTCGGGGTGGTTCTGCCGCACTTCGGCGATCAGCCACTCCCAGAAGGACAGCGGCTTGGTGTGCGGGTTGTCTACCCGGAAGAGCTTCACGCCCCGCTCGATCCAGAACAGGAAGATGGACTTCAGCTCGTGCCAGAGCGGTTGCCACTCCTCGCAGTCGAAGCAGATCGGATAGATGTCTTCATACTTTTTCGGCGGGTTTTCGGCGAATTTGAGCGACCCATCGGGACGGTGCCGGAACCATTCCGGATGCTCACGGATATAGGGGTGATCGGGCGAGCATTGCAGGGCGATATCGAGGGCGATTTCGAGACCCTGGCGGCGGGCGCTGGCCACCAGATGCTCGAAATCCTCCAGGGTGCCCAGGTCCGGATGGACCGCTTTATGGCCGCCATCCTCGCTGCCGATGGCCCAGGGACTGCCGGGATCGCCGGGGACGGTCATCAGGCTGTTGTTGCGGCCCTTGCGATTGGTCCGGCCGATGGGGTGGATGGGCGGCAGGTACAGCACGTCGAAGCCCATGCGGGCGATGTCCGGTAATATACGCTCGACGGCTCTGAAGGTGCCGCTCTTTTCCGGGTTCTGGGTGACGGACCGGGGGAAAAGCTCGTACCAGGCGGAAAAGCCGGCAAGGCGCTGCTCCACCGTTACCGTCAGCGCCGGGGTAAAAACCGCTTCCCTGAGGCGCTCGGGGTAGCGTTTCATCATGGCGGTAACATCCGGAGCTGTAGCTCTCGCCGCCATTTTTTCCTGGGGTTCCACGGTCGCAAGCATCTCGGCGATGGAAGAAAGCCAGATATCGTCGGGGGACTGGGCCCGCCGGGCCGTGGCCTCGATCATTGCCGCACCCTCCAGCAGGTCGCTGGCCACATCCTGGCCGGCGTCTGCTTTTTTCAGCAGGTCCCTTTGCCAGGAGGCGAAATGATCGATCCAGGCCCTGACCGTATAGGAATAGCTACCGAGGTGCTCGACCACAAATTCCCCCCGCCAGAGATCGTCGGTGAAGGCCGTCATGGGCAGTTCGATCCACTCTTCCTCGGCGTGACGATACTGCAGCACCGCCTGCAGGAGATCGTGGCCGTCGGCAAAGATATACGCCGTAACCACGACCTTTTCGCCCACCGTCCGCTTGATAGGGAAGCGGCCGCAGTCGATGCGCGGCCGGATTCTTTCGATAGAGACTCTCGCGGCCATTTCGTCCGGGAGCCGTACCTGCGGTTTGTCCTGTGACATGTTCCCTCTCATTTTCCTGGCTTACAGCGCAAGCCCTACGATCTTGCGCATAGGGTGTCCTGGACTACTGGACTATTGGTCGGCTATGATGCTGCTTTGACGTGTCGATTACCGCAATCTTCTCCCCATCAGAGCAACCGGTAGGGGGACGCCTTGCGGGTCCAGTCGCTGTCGGGGTAGCGCTCCTGCAGCTGATAGTAGGCTTCTTTCAGCGCTCCGCCTTGTTCGGTCATCTTAAATCTGGTGACGCCCAGCAGATACACCGCCTCGGGAGCCGATGCGCTGCGAGGGTGACTGCCCAGGATACGGTTGAGATGATGCTGGCACTCATCCAGGCAGTCCAGATCGAAATCGACTTTGGCGAGACCCAGTTCCAGGGCCGGAATGAATTCTTCCGGCGGCAAAAAACCGACGATTGTCTGGTGAATGTTGCCGGACTGGTCGAGCACGAAAATGGTCGGGGTCCATTTCACCTTGAAATCTTCCGCAAAGGGTTGCGTGTCATAGGCCATTTTCAGGGCTACAAACGAATCGTCTATATAATCGGCTACTTGCTGGTCCGGATACGTAACTGCATCCATCTGTTGGCAGCCAATTCATGCGGGGTTGAAAAAGAAGAACAGCACCGCCTTGTTTTCTTTCCGGGCCTGTTCGACGGCTTCTTTAAAGTCTGTCTTCCACTCAAGCTGTTTATTCATAACGTACTCCTGTGGTCGCGGACATGGATGAGGTGGAGCCTGAATATGCCGCATCCGTATCCATTCGTTAAAGATGTAGCAATTGATATGCCACCGGAACTATTGATCGTGCACATCTCGTGCGGCGAGGTGGCGGCGATTTTGCATGGGAACCGGAACCGGAGCCGGGCTAACTGTAAGGTGTATTTCCCGGCAGGACGCCTGTCGTTCTCGTCAGGCCGACCGGACGGGAAAACGGCGGAGCAACTCAATCACACGGAGGTTTGCCATGTTTTTAACGGATAAAAAAATCGTCATCTTTGTCGAAACCCTCTATAACGATCGGGAGTTCTGGTATCCCTATTACCGATTGAAAGAAGCCGGAGTCCAGGTCTGTGTGGTGGGACCCGAAGCCGGCGGGCACTATTCCGGCCAGTACGGTCTCCCCGTCAAGGCCGATAAGGGCATGAACGACATCAGCCCCGGCGAATTCCATGGTCTTATCATTCCGGGTGGATACGCCCCGGATCATATGCGCCGTCACCGGCCGATGGTCAAGCTGGTGCGGGATTTTCATGAAGCGGGCAAGATTGTAGCGGCAATCTGCCATGCCGGCTGGATGCTTGCGTCCGCCGATATCCTGCGGGGCAGGAAGGTTACGGCCTTCTTCGCCATCAAAGACGATCTGGTGCATGCCGGAGCCGATTTTGTCGACGAGGAAGTGGTGGTCGACGGCAATCTGGTAACCAGCCGCCGCCCCGACGATCTGCCGGCTTTCATGAGGGAAATTCTCAAAAAACTGGCAGGTTGAAGAGGAGGTGGGCAACTGAGTCATTGTGCACCTCCCTGAAGATCGCCCCGGCAGGGGCTCCGAAAAATCTTGGACAAGGAGTGAACATGTCGACACGTCAAGCGGAAGATATCTTGAAGCACACCTTCAAGCAGCTCGAGAAGATGTTGGACGATGTGCGCAGGCAGGAGTCCCTCTCCCGCCAACCGCCCAAACCGGTTCAAGAGAGAAAAAACAACAGAAAAAGTGTAACCGGCGGGTCGGAAAAAAAGAAAACGTAGGGTGGTTGGAGGCCTGGTTCGTCCTCATGCTCACGACTTACTCAAATCTCTACAGTTCTCTCTTTCCCCCGTTCCACCGGGTTCGCCAGGTATCGACGGCCCCCAGATAACACCCGGCAAAAATGGCCGCAAGGATTCCCCTGAACAGAAATGACCACCAGTACGCATTGTAGAGTGTATCAACACAATGATCGTCCTATCGTCGATTGTCTGCGGACATGGACTGGATTCTACTTTTCCGGAGAAACAGCACTTTCCTGAAGCCCAGGGATCGGCGGAAAGCCAATCCCTGGTGGTGGTATAATGGTCAGGCGGCAAGTTTCATGGCGATTTTGGCCACGTGGGCGCCCTGAAAGAAGGCCCCGGCCAGTTCGTTTTCATTCGGCTTGCGGCTGCCGTCCGCCCCGGCGATGGTCGAAGCGCCGTACGGCGAACAACCGCTGATCATGCCCATCTCCATCTGCCCCGGGAAGGTGTACGGCAGGCCGACGATCACCATGCCCTGATGCAGCAGCAGGGTATGGAAGTTGATGATGGTCGATTCCTGGCCGCCATGCTGGGTGTTGGAACTGGTGAAGACGCTGCCGGGCTTGCCGACAAGCGAGCCATTCACCCAGAGACTGCCGGTGGCATCGAGAAATTGCTTCATCTGTCCGCACATCAGGCCGAAACGGGTCGGCGTGCCGAAAATAATCGCATCGGCCTGGCCGAGTTCTTCGACCGTGCAGATCTTCACGTCCCGCTGCCTGTTCTGCGCTTCAACCGCCCCCATTTTTGCCAGCACCTCCGGCGGCAGGGTTTCCGGGACGCGACGCAATTCCACCTCGACTCCAGTCAGGGACTTTGCCCCGGCCGCCACACTTTGTGCCATTTCGTAAATATGTCCGTACATGGAATAAAAGACGACGAGCAATTTCATTGTTTGTTCTCCTTCATTAGATTGAATTTCACATCAAGCCGAATGTCGAAAAAAGAAGAAAACCGTTGCAAACCCGATGCTCCTTCATGGATTGGCTTTCAGGAAGAATAATCATTAATCGTTAAACGGTAGCCACAAAATGGAGTAAGGCGCCTCTTTCCTCTTCTTATTTCGAGGGGCTTTCAGGTAGGGTGCGCTGTGCGCACCGCTCTCCGGATGTTGGTGCGCACGGCGCACCCTACGCCCAAATACCACCGGCCTGGTGTTTCTTGAATCGTTTCCCGTCCGATGGAAAAGGACATCGTCCTCTCCGGCAAGACATACCTCCTTACGGAAATCCGGCCGGCACCCCGTCAGCCCTGCCAGTAATAGGGCAGGCCGTAGAAGTCGAAGATTGTCTTCTCATACTCGCGGTCAAGCAGTCGATCCGGATCGTACTCCGGGCTTTTCTTCAGCTTGTCGCCGGCAATCTTCATGTCGATGGCACTGCGCGCCCAATCCACGCGCGCAACCCAGGCAGTGGGCACGAGCACCCATTTGCTGCCCGGCAGCCAGTTGCTGGTATCGATGACCAGATACCTGATTATCCATGTTTCTTCCTCGACGATGAAGTCTTCGATATGGCCGATATCGGTATCGGTGGCGTGAATACGGTAGCCGATGACCTCGTCGATGGATTTGAGATGGGTCTTTTCTTCGGGCAATTCGCCGACTTCCATCAGCTCGTTTGGCTCCTGCAACATGCGCGGATAGTTGTGGGGCCCCCAGGCGAGATCCCCGTCCCAGTAATGCGACCAGGCGTAATATCTGTTGAACAGGATCTCGTATTGGCGTGAAACCGGCGCGTCGGTATCGAGCGGCGGCGAATCCTTGATCTGTTCCTTAGTCAGACTGACCTGCAGGGTATGCGTCGATTTATCCGCTTCGCCGATGGAGATCGGAGAAATGAGCACCTTGCGGCCGGGCAGCCATTTCCTGGTATCGGCGACGATGTACCGGATCACCCAGTTGGTATCGTCGAACAGGAAGTCATAGCATTCGCCGATCCGGCCGTCTTCGGCCCCCAGTTCGTACCCTTTGATTTCCTTCGCGCTTCTCAATTTTTCCGGCATAACGACCTCCTGTAATAATAGGCAGTCCTTGCGGTGTTTATGGGTGGCGTTGTCATTACCTTCTTTCATGGTAATTATTATGGAGAAAAAGAAAACGGCGCGGGATGCCCGAGGCGTCGGGTAATGTGAAACCACGGACGTGGCGGATGACGGCTTTACCCGGGGTTCAGTCACTGCAACGAAAGGAGAAGATTATGAATGAGAGTGTTATCAACCATATCGAAAAAGCCATAGCCGACCGGAAGACCGATCTCCTGCACTTACGCGTTCTGGCCGAACGTGCAGATCCGGATAAACAAAACGAATATTATCGCATTATCGAAGAGATAGTCGCCAGGGAAAATGCGGTGCGGGACAGGCTTGCCAGGTTTTCCGATGCCGAACCCGAGGCACGGCCAACCCTGCAGAAGGAAATAGAAGAACTCTGGCAAGGTACCGAGGAGGCCATCGAGGTCGCAAAAGCGAAAATACTCGAATTTTAAAGCGGTACCGGACAGCTATGCTCAAACGATTGTTCCCATGGAGATTTCTGCTGCAGCTCGCGGCCAAGCGGTTCGAGGTGGTCGATCCGTTATCGGTTGCGGCTCGGATCAGGGGTTTTGCCCAGCCGTCCGAGGTGCAGGAACCGATCGAACTCCTCCGGGCCGGTATTGTCTTTCATGCCCGGGGGTTGATCAACACCAAGGCCATCCAGCACAACCTCGACTGGATCTGGCCGTACTGGGTCGAGCGGCAGTTCAACCCAAAGGATCTTTCTTTTATTCCGCGGGCCTTTTCCTTTTCCCATATCAATCTCACCCATCGCAACTGGACCGCGGTGGGCAAGCCGGACCTGCCGATCTATCCTATCGTCGATCCGCACGGCCTGGTGACGCCGCTTCACGACGGCTGGTCCATCGACTGCTGGTTTATGGACGACGAAGGCAATACTCTCTGTCCCTCCCGGCTGAAAAATGTCCAGCAGCGGCTGCAGGACGATTCCAACCGCCGCGTCATCACCCGCTGTGCCGCCGACGCAGTGAAGATGACCAGCGAAGCGGCCATGGACGAAGAAAATCCCGAGCCGGTCCTGCGGGTGACGGCCATGGCCGAAGGAACCATCGGCGGCTGGCTGATTTTTGCCCTGCGGCCTTACAATCCCGAGGGGGTGCAGTTTATCGAGAAGGTCGAACTGCTGGCAGGCCGGACCGGCTGGCTGGTGAACGGCACCACCAGGGTCTTGCTGGCGGAGTCGCCCGACAAGCTGCTTTTTTCCAACTACGGCGAAGGCGATGTCTATTATCGCCTGACGGAAGTGCAGGAAACGAAAGAAAAAACCTGCCGGATCGGCATGGTCACGGCCGCTGCTCTGCACCGGGTCGAAGCGGGCGAAGGCAAGAGAGAGTTCAGCCTGACCGTGCGGCTTCCGCCCGCAAAAAACTATCCCGGCCTGACCAGATCGGTCAGCTGGCCGGAGGCGGAAATGGAAGCCGCCGAACTGCAGGTGCCGGACAGCGACATCCAGTTCCTCTACAACACCGCCACCCGCACTCTCATCCATCTCTCGGCCGGCGACGTCATCCCCGGACCCTATACCTACAATCGTTTCTGGTTCCGGGATGCCTGCATCATGCTCCATGTCCTGCTGGCCATCGGACTCAAGGACCGCTGCCGGCGCCACCTCGACACCTTCGCCGGCCGCCAGACCATCGAAGGCTACTTCCATTCCCAGGACGGCGAATGGGACTCGAACGGCCAGGTGCTCTGGCTGTTCAATCGCTTTCGGCTGCTGACCGGCGGGGATTTCAATCCGGACTGGCTGAAGCCGATCGTCAGAGGCGCCGAATGGATTGCCAGGAAAAGGGTATTCAACACGGACAACAAAAAGGTGGTGGGGCTTTTGCCCTCCGGTTTTTCGGCGGAACATTTCGGGCCCAACGACAACTATTACTGGGACGACTTCTGGGCGGTGGCGGGTCTCTACGGCGCGGCCGATACCATGGCCGCACGGGGCCTGGTGAAGGAAGAGGAAAACATCCGGAAAGTTGCGGTTGCAATGGAAAAGGATCTGTTCAAGAGTATCGCTCTTGTGGCCGCGGAAAAAAATACTCTGGCGATCCCGACTTCCCCGAACCGCCGCCTCGACTCCGGGGCCATCGGTTCGATCGTCGCCGACTACCCGCTGCAGCTCCTGCCGCCCGGCGACAAGCGGATGCTCGCCACCGCCGGCTTTCTCATGAACAACTGCCTGCAGAAGGGTTGCTTTTTTCAGGACATGATCCATTCCGGCATCAACGTCTACATGACCCTGGAACTGGCCCAGGTCTACCTGCGGGCAGGCGACGCCCGTTTCCGCTCCCTCATGGCCGCCGCCGCCTCGTTCGCCTCGCCGACGGGCCATTGGCCGGAGGCCATTCATCCGCTCACCGACGGCGGCTGCATGGGCGACGGCCAGCATGGCTGGGCAACAGCCGAATGGCTGATGCTGATCCGCAACATGTTCGTCATGGATGAAAAGGATGCTCTGATCATCGGCCGCGGCATTCTGCCCGAATGGCTGCAACGCAAAAAGAAACTGGCCTATGGCCCGACCTTGACCCCTTTCGGCAGGGTCAGCGTGGAAATCAACTGCCGGCACACCCGGCCGGCGGTTCATCTCACGGCAGACTGGTACGAACGACGGCCCGATAAGATCATCGTCCGTCTCCCGGGATATAAACCAAGTGTAATGAACGAGCCCGATTACTACGCCATTGTCGAGGAAGAAGAATGAATATCGCCATGTTCACCAATACCTATCTTCCCCACGTCGGAGGCGTGGCCCGCTCGGTCGCGACCTTTGCCGAAGATCTGCGCAACGCCGGCCACCGGGTGCGGGTCATCGCCCCAACCTTTGCGGAGATGGCGGAAGAGACCGACCCGGATATTGTCAGGGTTCCGGCCATCCAGAACTTCAACGGCAGCGATTTTTCGGTGCGGCTGCCGCTGCCCGGTACCATCAGCAAGGCGATCACCGATTTTGCCCCG
>Ga0154407_1033_pt2 | contig 21952 bp, 25 predicted proteins | sample RifGroB2_FD_115911 | JGI IMG/M metagenome (GOLD analysis project Ga0154407, IMG submission 115911) | Desulfobacterales bacterium GWB2_56_26
GAGATGCGCAAGATCAAGGTATTGATCGTCGATGATTCGGCGCTGGTCCGGCAGACACTCTGCGAAATGCTCAATACGGACCCGGAGATCGAAGTGGTCGGCACGGCGGCAGACCCCTTCATCGCCGCGGAACGCTTGAAAACGGTGGTTCCCGATGTCATTACCCTTGATATCGAAATGCCCCGCATGGACGGTTTGACCTTTCTCCGGAAGCTGATGAGCCAGCATCCCCTGCCGGTGGTGATGTGTTCCAGCCTCGCCGACAGCGGCAGCGAATCCGCACTCAAGGCCCTGGAATACGGGGCGGTGGATATCATCACCAAACCGAGGCTGGGCACCAAGCAGTTTCTCGAAGAATCGCGCGTGACCATCTGCGATGTCATCAAAGGCGCCGCAGCCTCGCGGGTCGGGCGAAGAAGATCGCCGACTACGCTGAAGGAAATCTCACCCAAATATTCCGCCGACGTGATCATCGACAAGCCGAATTCCAAGGCGATGATCCAGACGACCGAAAAAGTGGTGGTGGTCGGCGCCTCGACCGGCGGCACCGAGGCGCTCAGAATTTTTCTTGAGATGATGCCCGAGAATGCCCCCGGCATCGTTATTGTCCAGCATATGCCGGAAAATTTCACCGCCGCCTTTGCCAGACGCCTCGACACCCTCTGCCGGGTAACCGTCAAGGAAGCAGAGGACAACGATACCGTGGTTCGCGGCCGGGCTCTCATCGCCCCCGGCAATCACCACACTCTCTTAAAGCGTAGCGGCGCCCGATACTACGTGGAGATCAAGGACGGGCCCCTGGTAACGCGGCATCGACCTTCGGTGGATGTTCTTTTTCGGTCGGCTGCACGTTATGCTGGCAAGAATCTGGTAGGTGTGATAATGACCGGTATGGGAGACGATGGGGCTCGCAGCATGAAAGAAATGTTCGATTCGGGGGCCGCGACCATCGCCCAGGATGAAGCCACCTGCGTGGTATTCGGCATGCCTGCCGAAGCGATAAAACATGGCGGCGTCCAAAAGATTATGCCGCTGCAGCACATTGCGGCGGAGGTATTGAGGTTGTGTGGCTAGGTCCCTACATATCGATTTTAGTGGAAGATGGAACAACGGATCTCCGAGACAAAACTTTTTTGGTCATGCGAAATACTCTTTGGCAGCGACCTGAATGTTTCCAGGCAGTTCCTGGACTATCTGCAGACCGGCGGCATTAAAAGCGCCTATCGCAAACGGGCGATGGAAACGCACCCCGACCGGCTCATCGGCCTGGATTTGCCGTTGCGCAAACAAGGTATCGAGCGTTTTCATGCGGTTCAGGAGGCATACGAGACCCTGCTCTCTTTCCTGAGGACTAAAGAAACCTGCCAGATACTCCACGGAAAAAACGGTGCCGCAAAGATGCGGCCAAACCCGCCTGCCTCGCCCTTTCGGCAAGGCCATACTTGCTCCCAATCCGCCCAAAACGGAACTCGTCAGGATTTTTTTTACCACAGCGGGAAAATCAGACCGATTATCCTTCCTGACGAGACTCGCCGAAGCCATTCCTATGCAAACACCGAAAACCTCTACCGAGGCCAGCTGCCCCTGAGACATCTGCTCTTTGGTCATTTCCTCTATTATTCCGGTCTGGCCAACTGGCGAACAATTGCTCGAATTCTCACCTGGCAGAAAACCGAAAGGCCGCGGCTCGGCGAATTGGCCAGACGATTCGGCATGTGCCGTCAGGAGGAGATCGCCTCCATCCTGAATGCGAGAAAACCTTGCCGGCCCTTCGGCGAAACCGCCCAGATGCTGGGTATATTGACGGAACATCAAGTCAGGGTACTGTTGTTCCATCAGCAGCGGATGCAAAAAAAATTCGGCACCATCCTGGTGGAAAAAAACCTGATCAGCAAACCGGAGTTGCAGGAGCTGCTCGATCGATTCCAAGACCACAATGTGACGATGCAAGCGCAGTAGGGCAGGCGAGAAACCCTGCAACAAAAGACGAACACCTTGAGGAAGAGGCGATGAAAAGTATCCTGATCATAGAAGACAACGAGAACATGCTGCAGATGATGTGCGATCTTTTAGGTCGATCGGGATATTCGGTTATTACTGCCACCGACGGGGTGCAGGGGCTGAAGGCCTTCCATACGCATTCACCCGCCCTGGTGATTACCGATATCATCATGCCGGACAAGGAAGGCCTGGAAGTCATCATGGAGCTGACCAAACAAGAGCCCCGCCCCAAGATCATCGCCGTTTCCGGCGGAGGCATCCTGGAGCCGCAGACCTATCTCTCCCTGGCGAGAAAACTGGGTGCCGACCATGCCCTCGCCAAGCCCTTCCGTCCCGCCGAACTGCTCGCCCTGATAGAACATCTGCTCGCCTGAGACGACTCTGTTATCCGCCCCTTAGCGAGTGAGTTACCCTCGATATCACCGCAACCATCACCTTGAGTTTCTTTTTTGTAGGGTGCGCCGTGCGCACCAATGAACACCATGATGGTGCGCATGGCGCACCCTACGGACTGCCTCCAACCGCCAATCATTTTTCCACCTGCGGCTATTTGAATCGGCGCAGACGATGTGATACGCTTTAGCCGACAACACCCAAAGATGCCGGCTCGACCGCGGCAAATATTCATTCGATCCGGAGATCTGCACCTTCCAGGGCGCTGCCGCCGGCAGTTCATCATTTTGCGTATCTATGAGAAAACCGGCCGTTTACCGCATCTTGCTCGGCTTCATGTTCCTCTTGCTGATAACAGTACAGGAATCCTCTGCCCAGCGCGTCATCCGGGTCGGCTACTACGATTTCAACCCACTTATCTTCAATGAGGCCAGGGATACCCCCTCGGGCCTGTTCGTCGATATCCTGAACCGCATTGCCCAGGATAAAAACTGGAAAATCACGTACGTCTACGGTACCTGGAAGGACACCTACCAGGGGCTGATGGACGACACCCTGGACCTTGTGCCCTGCATCGGCATCTCCGAGGCGAGAAAAGAGGCGGTCGACTTCACCGAAGAATACCTCTATCTCGACTGGGGGGTCATCTACAGTGTTCCGGGCAAGAAGGTCGATACCATCCTCGATCTCGACGGCAAGCGGGTGGCGGTGCTTTCCGCCAGCATCTATACCGACGGGCTGAAGGAGACGCTCGCTCAGTTCGACGTCCGGCCGGTCTTTGTCGAACAGCAGACCTACCATGACGTATTCCGGCTGATCGAAGAGAACAAGACCGATGCAGGCATCTCGACCAACATTACCGGCCTCCGCTTCGAACGCGAGTTCAGCGCCCGCCGGACCCCGATATTCTTCGCCCCGACCAAGCTCGCCTTCGCCGTCAAAAAAGGCGGCAATGGCGATCTGCTCGCGGCACTCGATCAGGAGATCGCGAGGCAGAAAGCCGACAGCCGTTCCTATTACTATAAACGGTACGATCACTGGATAACATCCCTGGAGGAAAAAGCCGTACCTCTCTACGTCTGGATATCGCTTGCAGGCCTTTTGGCCTTTCTGGTCCTGCTCGGCTTTTGGAACAACATCCTGAAACATCAGGTGAGTCTCAAGACCCGTATCCTCGAAGAGGAAATCGATCTCAGGAAACAGCAGGAAGCCCGATTGCGGGAGAGCGAAAGCAGGTTTCGGGTGATGTTCGAGCAGGCGGCGGTCGGGGTAGCCCAGATCGACACCGGCACCGGCAGGTTTGTCCGGATCAATCAGAAGTACTGCGACATCGTCGGCTACAGCCCCGAGGAGATGGAGAACCTCGATTCTCAAACCATCACCCATCCCGACGACCTGCCGCTCGACCTCGCCCAGATGGAGCGGCTGAAGACTGAACAGATCCATGAATTCTCCATGGAGAAACGGTATATCAGAAAACACGGCGGCATCGTCTGGGTGATGCTCACCGTCTCGCCGATGTGGGCGGAGTCGACAAAACCGACCTGCCACATCGCCATCGTTCAAGATATTTCCAAGCGCAAGCAGGCCGAACGGCTGGTCTATGAAAACGAGGAGCGGCTGCGCGCCGTGCTGGAACAATCGCCGATCGGCATCGCCCTGTCCCGGGATGGCATCAGGCTCGATGCCAACCGCGCCTTCCTGCTCATGTTCGGCTATGAGGAGGTGGCCGAGCTGAAAGGTAAACCGCTCCTGAATCAGATCGCCCCGCACTGCCGGCCGGAAATGCGCAGCCGGGTAGAAAAACGCACCCAAAGAGAAAAAGTCGAAAACATGTACGAGACCTTCGGCCTGCGCAAGGACGGCACGGAGTTTCCCGTCCTCGTCTCGGCCACCATTATCCATCTGCCGGACGGACCTGCTACCGTCAGCTTCTATACCGACCTGACCGTCCAGAAACAGGCGGAACAGGAACGGCACAGCCTCCAGACCCAGCTGGCCCAGGCCCAGAAGATGGAGGCCATCGGCACGCTCGCCGGCGGCATCGCCCATGATTTCAACAACATTCTCGGGGCGGTTCTGGGGTATGCGGAAGTGGCCCGGGAAGAATGCCCTCCCGACTCGCAGGTGGCCCAGGATCTTGATCAGGTGATCCTGGCGGGCACCCGGGCAAAGGATCTGGTCAAGCAGATTTTAGCCTTCAGCCGCCAGGCGGAAACCGAGCAGATCCCGCTGCTGCCGGCGTCCATCGTCAAGGAGACCATCAAGCTCCTTCGCTCCTCGCTGCCGTCGACCATCGACATCCGCCAGAATATCGATGGGCAGACCGCACCCATCCTGGCCGATCCGACCCAGATTCACCAGATCCTCATCAACCTCTGCACCAATGCCTTTCATGCCATGGAAGAACGCGGCGGGATACTGACCATTTCGCTCACCAATATCCGTCTCACCGAAGAGGAACTCGCCGCCGCACCGCACCTGCAGCCGGGACTGTTCGTCCGACTGTCGGTCAGCGATACCGGTGGCGGCATCGCCCCGGAGATCAAAAACCGGATCTTCGATCCGTACTTTACCACCAAGGAGATCGGCAAGGGCACCGGCATGGGTCTGGCAATCGTCCACGGCATCGCCAAGAGTTACGGCGGCTTCATCGACTGCGACAGCAACCTCGGCCAGGGTACCACTTTTCGCGTGACCCTGCCGGCCCTGAAGGAACAGGCCATTTCAGAAGTGAAAACGAACGCAAGCGTCCCGGTGGGCAAGGAACGGATCCTCTTCATCGACGATGAATCCATGCTGGCCGAAATGAGCCGGACCATGCTTGCCAGGCTCGGTTATACCGTGACCGTCCGGACCGACAGTCTGGAGGCGCTGAACACCTTCCGGCAGGCGCCGGAGGCCTTCGATCTGGTGATCACCGACCAGACCATGCCGCATATGACCGGCATCGAGCTGGCCAGGACCATGCTGCAGATCCGCCCGCAGCTGCCCATCATCCTCTGCACCGGCTACAGCAACCTTATCTCCGAAGACAAGGTAAAAGCCACGGGAATAAGAGGATTTGCTCTAAAACCCCTGACCAGGAAAAATATCGCCGAGCTGATCAGACAGGTGCTCGGACGGGAAGAAACGGATGCCTATGCCAAATGACATGCCTGCCCCGGACATGCTTGCCCCGGATCACCTCCGGGACCTGCTCCTGCAGTTCAAATACCAGGCCGCCGTGAGACGCCTGGCGCGAGGGATAACCCACAGCTACAACAACCTCTTCACGGGCCTCGGCGGTCAGCTGGCGATAGCTCGGCAGGATTTCTCCGCCTCGGCCGCTCCAACCTGCAAAAGGGGTGAGCTGATCGACAACCTGCTCCAGCGGGGCATCGAACAGACGGCTCTCCTCTATGACTTCAGCAGGGATACGGATACCGATAGCCACAATCATTCGCCGCTCCTCGTGGCGACCAAGGCCTTGGAACTGCTGAATTCTATTTCCCGGGTGCACAGGTTCGTACTGAAGTCGGAGATAGGACAGGAGAAAATCGTCTGCAACCTGCGCGACCTCGTCCTCAGCCTCTTTTATCTGGGAGAAAATTGTGTCGACGCCACCCCGGAAGGAGGGGATATCGATCTGACCCTCGCCCGGCAGAGAGAGGACGGACAGCCATCTGACAGGATTGTCTTTTCTTTCCACGACCACGGCCCGGGCTTTACCGAGGGGGTCCTGTCCGGCCTCTTTGCTCCGTTTGTCACCACCAGATCGGGCGCCCAGCACGGCCTTGGCCTCTATGCCGCCGAAACCCTCGCCCGAAAGAACCTCGGCCGGCTCGTCATCGGCCGGAGCGGACCGGGTCACACCGAGGTCAGCGCGGTCTTTCCGGCAACCGAAGGGGAAGTGGCCAGCGGCAAGGCGGGAACGAACTCCGGCCGCAGGCAACAGGGCGACGGCCTTGGCAAGCAGTGCATTCTCATCGTCGAGGACGATGAGGCGCTGCGGACGCTTCTCCTGTACCGGCTGCAGCGCCGCGGACACATGGTGTTCTGTGTGGACAGCTGTGCCGAGGCCCTTGAGGAGTACGAACACCTCCACGATATCATCACCATTATTCTGATGGATGTCGGGCTGCGGGATACCAGCGGTTATACCTGCCTGCGGGAAATGCTGAAGATCGAGCCACAGGCCCGAATCATTTTCATGTCCGGTCACGAGGAAGCAGCCCCACCGGAACTTGCCGGCTATGCCTTTCTCGTTAAGCCTTTCACTCTCGATCAACTCGAACAAGCGATAGGATCTCCATGTATAACCCGCGAGCCGTAAAAAATGCCCAAGTTCTGGTGGTCGACGACGAGCCGAGCATCGTCGATTTCATCGATACCACCCTCAGCAAAAACGGCTATGGCGTTGCCGCCCACACCGATCCGCTGGCAGCCCTGAAGGCCGTCAAGGGAAAAGCTTTCGACCTGGCCCTGGTCGACATCAATATGCCGGAAATGACCGGCCTGGAATTTTCCAGGAAGCTGCTGGAGATCTCGCTTGCCACTGAGATCGTCATCATCACCGGCGTACCGGATGAACAGAACCTCGACCCCTGCCTCAAGATGGGGCTCACCCATTTTCTGTTCAAGCCGTTCAACGAGTCGCAGCTGGTCTATACGGTGTACGCCGCCCTCCACTTCAAACGGCTGCGCAATGCCTTCGTCGCCTCCTCGGGGAAAAGGACCGGCAGCAGCTATATCGGCGTTTCCATGTCGACCAGGGACATCCGCGAAGAAATCGCCTCGCTTGCCAATCTCGACATCCCGGTGCTCATCCTCGGCAAATCCGGCACAGGCAAGGAGATCATCGCCAGGGACATTCACCGCAACAGCGACCGCAACGGCAATGTGTTCATGCCGATCAATTGTGCGGTGCTCGGCAGCCTGGCCGAAACGGAACTCTTCGGTCATGCCAGCGGGGCCTTTACCGGGGCGGTCAAAAGCACCAGGGGCTACATCGGCTCGGCCGACGGCGGCACTCTCTTTTTCGATGAAGTGGGAGAGTTGCCGATCGACGTTCAGGCCAAACTTCTTCGGTTTCTCGACGAGGGGGAATACTTTCGGGTAGGTGAGGCAAAACTCCAGAAGGCCAATGTCCGGGTCCTGGCGGCAACCAACCGGAATCTGCAGGAGATGTGCAAAACCGGCAAATTTCGCGAGGATCTCTATTACCGCCTGTCCGCCTCCATCATCGAGACCACGCCGCTCGACGAGCGGAAAGCCGATATCCTGCCGCTGATTTACTATTTTCTCGACATCTTCGGCACTGCCAAGAACATCACCTACGAGATCTCCGCCGACGCCGCCTCGCTGTTGATCGCCATGGAATGGCCCGGCAATGTCCGGCAGCTCAAGCAGACCCTCTACAAGATCTCACAGATGGCGGCCAACCGAAAAATTTCCCTGGCCGATGTCCGGCGGGTGGTGGGCGACCAGGTCGCCCAGGAGACTCTCTGCACCTATAAGGATGCTAAAGAACAGGCCATGGAAGAATTCGACCGGGACTATCTGCTCAAGACCTTGAGCCTCTCCCAGGGCAGCCTGCAACAGGCCCTGAAAATCTCCGGCATGCATAAAAAGAATTTTTACACGAAAATCAAAGAACTTGGCCTGTCGATGAAGGATTTTTCGGCAGTGCCGAACCGTCGCTGACGGGTTCCCTGCCGGTCTCCTTGCCGGTTGTTTTGGTATGCTCTTCGGAAAAGGAGGTAATCCTGCCTCCTTCAGTCGCCGTCCGGGCGACCATTTCCCCTTCACGGTCGCCCCGTTTTTTGTTTCCAATTAATACTTCATTATTTCGATAAGTTGTCCATCGAAATTTTCCCGAACAACCTGGAATAATTCTTGGAATACTTATCCGGATCACGATTTTCCAAGCAGCCGGACCGCAACCCTCAGGAAGAGAATGCTGAATGTATTGCTGATTTATGACGACCGGAATGCCACCCTCACCGTTCGACAGGTGTTGGCAGGAATGAACATCGCACCGGTCTATCTCATTATCGATGAGTTCGATCCTGAATTCCTCACCTCGGAAATGTTCGATCTGCTGGTATTCGAACTCTTCGGCGAGAATAAATCGTGCGTGACAATTTTGAAACAATTGGAGAAATGGGCGACGACCTCCGGCATGGAAGCGCCTCCGGTCATCGTCGTGACGGAGGATGGTCACGTCGAACAAGCCCTGCGAACGGCCAAGGTGAGTTTCTTCTTTATCAAACCGGTCGCCGAACAGGACCTCGCCGCGGCGATCAGGCAAGCCCTGCTGCCGACGCCTTAAAGGACTTAAGGGGGACGGCAGTCCGCAAATGGCTGCCCCGGGATGTCGGATGGCAAATTTACCTCCCGGTGGGCTTGGAGCCGTTTATCCCGATTTTCCTGGAAAAATATGCAGTCAGGCAACCATAGCGTAGTTCTGCCGCGGCCGTTTCGGCCTAGGGCATGGAGGCAGCTTTACCTCCCAGCCTATTTTCTGATGGCGCCGATGACCGAAGAGTCGTTGGGCGTACGGAATGCATGATGAACGATATCTGTGAATCCCACCTGTTCGAGCATCCCGAATATCTCTCCCCGCGAATAGGATCGTCCGTTTTCCGTACCGAGCAGCATATTGAGGGCAAAGAGTGCCGGAAATTCCGGCCCGTCCTTGGTATCGTTCAGGATGAAATCGTGAATGAGGATCAGCCCGCCCGGTTGAAGAACGGCCGCGGTCTTCTTCAGACACTCCCGGCACTCCTCGTCCGAGTTGCTGTGCAGGATATGGGAGAGCCAGGCCACATCATACGGTCCGCCGCCAAGGGGATCGACATTGAAATCGCCGCCGATGAAATCGATCCTGTCGGAGAGACCGAAGCGGGCGATAGTCTCCCAGGCAAAAGGCTCGGTGGTCGGCCGGTCGAGAATCACCGCCGAGAGATTCGGATTGGCCTGACAGAAATGAATGGCATAGGTGCCGGGACCGCCGCCCAGATCGAGGAGCCTGGTGCGACCGGCAAGATTGAACTGCGCCGCCATCTGCGGCGCCAGACCCATGGCCAGGTTGAACATGCCCATCAGAAAACTCTCCCGTTCGATCTCGGCGCCGTAGGAACGCCTGGCCACCTTGTGGCCGGTCATCACCGCCTGATCGAGCTGAGCCCAGCCGTCCAGGATGTGGTGATGGTGGAGGATGATGTGGCCCATGTAGCCGGGTGCCCCGGCCACCAGGGACTGCCCGGAAAAAGGCGTATTCTGGTAGCGGTCGCCCGTCTTGGCGAGGAGTCCCATCGCCGTCAGGGCATCGAGCAGGAGCCCTGTGGCCCGGACCTCGCCGCCGGTTGCCGTAGCGACCTCTGCGGCGCCGCTGGGCCCGTTTTGCAGCACGGTAAAGATCTGCAGCCGCACTGCGGCCTGCAACGCACAGCCCCGCCAGTATCCGCTCGACACACTCAAGAGCGTCCCGATATTCCAGTCCTTGACCATCTCACCCTCCGCTATTGTTATACAGCAGCTATCAGCTTTCAGCATTCAGCTGCTGTAAGCTGATAGCTGACTGCTGAACGCTTACCCTTATTATTGAGATGCCGCCGTCAGCTCGAAATGCAGGGCCTGCGGAAATTCGAAGACCGCACCGTTCTCCTGGGGCGCGAATTCCCTGAGCACTTTCTGGCCCTGCGCATACCTTTCTTTTACCACAACAAAGTCAAAGATCCGCGGTTCGCCGATCCGCTCCCGGATGGTGGCGGTGCAGGGCGTCTCGCCGACAACCTCGCCGTTCAAGGTGACGACCGCGCCGCTCGGCACCGAGGTGATGGCGATGGGATACTTTTTCCGCTCCTCCAGGACGAAATTGAGCTGTGCCGGAATGACATCGGCGGCCGTCTGATGGTAGAGCTGTTCCTTGAAGGCCTGTTTTACCGGTTTGTACTCCTCCTTCAGGGCCTTGAAGGTATAGATATTGTAATCCCCATCCCGCTGCCGGATCGTGGTGTCTAAGGGAGTTTCGCCGATGACGCGGTCGTTTAAGAAAACCACCGCTCCCGCAGGTTCGGAGCTGATATGGACCAAATGAGGTTTAGGGCCGCAGCCGCCGAGAATTGCGAGCACCGCAACAAAAATGGCAACCATACCGAGACTTCTTGTTTTTTCCACAGTCATCCTCCCCTGGCATTCTTTTTGTCGTTTCGTATCAATCGGAACATTTCCCTTGCCTTTCCCCGGAAAGAGCAGCAATGTAGCCGTTGTTATTTTACCCCATTATCGCCGTTTTCCATGGAAAAAGACAACATTTTTGCCGAAAGCAGATGCAATCGCCCAACACTGTCAGTAATCAGGAATTAAAAAGAGTCATCGCCGACTTTCTCGATATGGGACATGTCGAAAACATCATCGCCATGTTCCGTCACGAACCCCGCTATTACGCCTGGACCGCAGACCTCCTGCGGGACGAACGGTTCAGCGTCCGCCTGGGCGTATCCGTGCTGTTCGAGGAATTGCGGGAAAGCCATGCGGATCACGTCGAACGCGCCATCCCCTCGCTGGTGAAACTCCTCGATGCCGAGGAGCCGCTGCTCCGCGGCGAGGCGGTTTCCCTCCTGGGGATAATCGGCAGCGACAAGGCCCTCGAATACGTCAGGCAGCAGCACGACGACCCCAGTCCCCGGGTTCGGGAGGTGGTGGAACTCGTCCTGCAGGAAAAACCGTGAGCGAGAACCCAACAACCGAAGGCGCCAAGATTTACCGTTTCCCCTGGTGGGGGAGCGTGCTGCTGGCCATCGTCTGCTACTGCACCCTCAACTATCTGGTTCCGCAGTTCGAGCCAGCCCACCCGGTGCTGGCAGAATTGGTTAAGGCCGCACCGTTTTTCGCACCCATCGTCGCCATCCCCCTGCTGCTCCTGGCCGCCAAACAGCTGTACGATACCGACAAAAAGGGGGATGAAGATCCGGACCACGGGGACGGGAATAACCGCGGAGAATAGACCATGTTTGATGCCATAGACAGAAAAATTCTGACCATTCTCCAGGCAGACGGTAGGATCACCAATGCCCGGCTGGCCCAGGAGGTCGGTTTGTCGCCGCCGGCGGTGCTCGAACGCGTGCGACGGCTGGAGTCCTCCGGGGCCATCGCCAGATACGTCGCCATCCTCGACCGGCAGCAGGCCGGGTTCAACATCCAGACCATCGTCATGGTCTGCCTGAGCCATCATCAGATATCCTCGCTGCAGGACGTCAAGGAGCGGCTGACCGGCATGGACGAGGTCCTGGAGTGCCATCAACTGACCGGCGAGGTCGATTTCCTCCTCAAGGTGGCGGTCAAGGATATGAATGCCTACACCCATTTCGTCAATTATAAGTTATCGGGAATCCCGGGAATTCAGAACGTCAAGACCTCCTTTATCCTCGAAACCCTGAAAAACGATACCGCCCTGAAACTCATGCCCGAGGGATGAGCAGGCTTGCCGACATTCCTCTATTGCGTGGAATAGGCAGGTGCGAAATTTTCCGTTACCGGGTATATGGGGAGTACAAAAAATTCCGCAGCGCGTACATTGCTGTTCACCACTCTACCAAGCATAGAACATTATGAAAAACCAGGACGAGCTTATCGCCCAGCTCACGAAAATCATCGAGAACGGAGAGCGCGTTCTAGACACCGAGACCGGCGAAGGCCAGCAGAAGAGCCTTGTCCACGAACAGAAATTCCACGACTTCCGGATCTCCGCCCTCTCCTTCCTCAGCCGGGTGTTCGGCCAGGAAAGCACCTACTACCAGAGCTTCAAATCGGAAGTCACCCAGCCGACTGCCAGCCGCACCCGCCGGGGCAACGGCATGCTGACCGCGGCCCGCACCGAGCTGCAGGGCGATTGGCTGGAGACCACCAGCGGCGCCATCAATCGCGACGTGCTGACCGACATGCTGCGGCTGGCCAGGATGCACCAGGACGAGAACCATCCGGTCGCGGCCACGATCATCGCCGGCGCCGTTCTCGAAAAGCATCTGCGCAACCTCTGTCTCGCCAAAGGCATCAAGATTCACAACGACCTGGACAATAAAGCAGTCCCCAAGAGAGGGCTGCAGTTGACCGGCGAGGCCTACAAGAAAAAACTCTACGAGCGTCAGGACAACAAGGAGGTCATAGGCTGGCTGGAGTTGTACGATGCCGCGGCTGCCGGCAAACCCGAAGTGACCTTCGGCCAGGCGAAAACCATGGTCAACGGCGTGCTGAGTTTTATCGCCAAGACCAGATATTGATCGGCTTCACCGAACGTTATGCCCCCACCGCCCGTACAGCTGCGCCCCGATACGCTTCTTCATATCTATTATGTGGAAGGGATAATCCCCGCCCACCAGACCATTGCCGCCGAACATTTTCTCGGCAACTGGGTCGAGGACGATTTCAGCTTCCTGTTTTTTACCCGTCCGGCAGTCCTGGAAGTCGAAGATATTCTTCGGCTTTATCCGGGCACAAAGCTGCTCGACCAGTACGAGATGACCTACGGGCAGTGGCAGGGCGGCAACATCACGCCGCTCCGCATCGGCCGTTTTCTTCTCAATCCCCCGTGGATCAAGGCTTCGCCCGGTAAGGACGAGGTGGCGATCACCGTTGACGCGGGCCTGGTCTTTGGCAACGGCACCCACCCCACCACCCAGGATTGCCTTGCGGCCATCGATATCGCCTGCGCCGGCGGAAAGGTGACCACCATGCTCGACCTGGGCACCGGCACGGGCGTGCTGGCCCTTGCCGCCGCCAGGCTCGGATGTAACAAGATCGTCGCCGTCGACTATAATTATCTCGCGGCAAAAACGGCGCGGGGCAACGTCGCCCTCAACAATCTCGACGACCGCATTCTGGTGGTCAACGGCCGGGCGGAGGAACATACCACCATCGCCACCGATCTCCTGGTGGCCAATATTCATTACGAAGTGATGAAGGAACTGGTGAGGACGGAAGGTTTTCTCCGGCAGAAGTGGTTCATCCTGTCCGGCCTGTTGCGTAGCGAGGCGGGGAAAATTGAGGATACTCTCAAAACCCTTCCCGTCCTGATCCTCAAGCGCTGGAACCAGAACGACATCTGGCATACCATTCTCGGCATTACCACGGTTTGATCGCGCCTGGGGGTGGAAAAAGCCAATAAAAAAGCCGGGAGAGCATCCCGGCCTTTTTTTATATTCAACCTGCCCTTGTTGGTGCGTAGGGTGCGCCGTGCGCACCATCCTGGTGTTCCTTGGTGCGCACGGCGCACCCTACGGAAAACTCCTTACAGCTTTTGCAGGGCTTCGATCCGCGCCTCAAGCGGCGGATGGCTCCTGAAGAGACCCGTCAATCCGCCTGTCTTGCTGCGGATACCGAAGGCCGCCACCTGATCGGGCAGGTGCGAGGGTTCATGATGGGCCTGCAGCCGGCGCAGGGCGCCGACCATCTTGTCCTTGCTGGTAAGAAAGGCCGCTCCTTTGTCGGCGGTAAACTCTCGCTTCCGGGAGAACCACATGACGATGATCGCGGCAAAGAGACCGAGCACCAGTTCCAGCACGATGGTCACCGCCATGTAGCCGAAAAAGCCAAGCCCGCCTTCCTCGTCGTCGCTGCTGATGACACTGCTGATGACGTTTGCGGCCATCCGGGAGAAGAAGATAACGAAGGTGTTCAACACTCCCTGGACGAGCGACAGCGTCACCATATCGCCGCAGGCCACATGGGTGATCTCGTGGCCGAGCACCGCCTCCACTTCATCCTTGTTCATATTCTGCAGGAGGCCGGTCGACACCGCCACCAGCGCGCTGTGCTTCTTCATGCCGGTGGCGAAGGCATTGATATCGGGAGAATCGTAGATCGCCACCTCCGGCATGCCGATCTCCGCCTTTTCGGCCATGCGGCGGACAGTACTGACCAGCCATTGCTCGGTGGGATTGGTCGGGGTCTCGATGACCCGGGCGCCGGTTGATTTCTTGGCAATCCACTTGGACATGGCAAGCGAGATGAACGAGCCGCCCATGCCGAACACGGCCGCCATCACCAGAAGACCCGAAGTGCTGCGGGAATCGACCCCGAGAAAACTCATGACAATACCCAGCAGGACGAGTATTGCCATGTTGGTTGCCAGAAACAGTATTATCCGAAACATCGTTCCTCCATTTTTAAATTTCTCTTTTGGTGCTTTTGCAAGGTCAGGCACCTATCCATTCTACCGGGATAAACGTTAAACATACTTGCCCCCGTCGCAAGTGGATATCGTCCGGCAGGTGTCCGATTTTCCCCGCGAGGCCAAGATATTACGGGATACTCTGGAGGATCTTCTTGACCACGTTGCCGTCCGCCGCGCTGCCGAAATGATTCATAACCGGCCGCATCGCCTGCATGCGATTGCCGTATGCGGAAACGTCGATATTGGCCTCGATCCAGGCCCGGATCTCCTCTTCGGTGGCCGCCTTCGGCAGATACTCCTCCATGATGGTCAAAAAGGGCGAACTGTCGCGGCCCTGGGCGGCCAGAAGTTCCCGCTCCGACTTGATCAGCTTCTTGATGATGGCCACGACCTGCTCATCGGTCAGCACCTTTTCAAACTGCCTGCCGAACTCACCGATGAGGATACGAATCGCGCCGGTCCGGTCGCTGTCCTTGGCCTTCATGGCCACCTTCAAATCCCCCTGGACCTTTTCCTGTAGCGTCATGATACACCCCGTGTATGAGAATTACGTTAAATCGTGTTGCTGCACATACCTTGTAGGCTTGAACCGCCGAACTGTCAACGATACCATCTTCATCCGGAGAAAAACAGTGTTTTCAAAAGGTCAAAACCCGGAGGATAAATACACCAGGAGGAAATCGGCGGGTACCTTTGAAAGGAAATAGCGGGCAGGCGATCGACTGTGCTACAATCGGTTTTGCGCAACATTCCGGCCGCGGTTCTCCGCCGGCCAAAGATCCGAACCACAACCTGAGATTTGCGATGCCTCTATTACCAGCCATAGAAAAGGAAACCCGCCCATCGCCCGACAGCACCGTCATCTGGCTGCACGGTCTCGGGGCGGACGGCAATGATTTCGCACCGATCGTGCCGCAGCTGCGCCTGCCGGAGAAGGCAGCCATCCGGTTCATCTTCCCCCATGCCCCGGCGATGCCGGTGACGGTCAACGGCGGCTATGTCATGCCAGCCTGGTACGACATTCTGGAGATGCAGATCGACCGCCGGGTGGATAGCAAGGGGCTTTTAGCTTCGGCCGCTGCCATTAACGCCTTTATCGACCGGGAACTGGAGCGGGGCATCGACAGCAGGCGGCTGGTCGTCGCCGGGTTCTCCCAGGGCGGCGCGGTCGCTTATCAGGTAGTGCTCGATCACGACAAGCCACTCGGCGGGCTTCTCGCCATGTCCACCTATCTCGCCACCGCCGAAACCCTCGACTACAAAGCGGTCAACAAGGGCATCCCGATCCTGATTCAGCACGGTGAGGACGACCCGGTCGTCCCCGAACAGCTTGGCCGGAAGGCCGCGACCCGCCTGGTCAAGGAGGGCTACCGGGTCGGCTACAAGAGCTACCCCATGGAACACTCCGTCTGCCCGGCCCAGATCGTCGACATCGGCAGATGGCTGCAGACCGTTCTGGGATTATCGGCATAAATCGACACAACGGGATTCTGGCATTATAGTGACAGGCAGACCGTGAGACCCATGACGGTCTGCCTTATCAACTGCAAGAAACGGAGGATGTATTATGGACTGCCTCTCCCTTATAGCCGAACAGAAAATCACCCAGGCCATGCAGGAAAAGGACTTCACTTCGCCAAAATGGAAGAACAAGCCCTTACCCCTCGACGACGACCGCTTCGTCCCGGACGACCTGAAGATGGCCTACAAGATCCTGAAGATGAGCGGCTACCTTCCCCAGGAAATCGAAGAACGCAAGGAAATCAAGAAGCTGGAGGATCTGATCGCCTGCACCGAGGATGAGCACGAACGGCTCAAACAGATGAAAAAGCTCAATGTCCTCCTGATGAAGATGGACGAAAAGCGCGACAGGCCCGTCAATCTCCCCAGCCAGAGCGACTATTACCGCAAAGTGGTGGAACGGGTGACCCTCCGCTCGAAATCCAGGAAATAAAAGGCAAAGAACCGCCGAGACTGCCGGGAGGACAATGAAAACCATCACCCCGAAAACAGACGAAACCCATCTCGCCGAAGCGGTCGCGGTTTTCAGGAGTGCATTGTCCGCCGCCGCGCTGACCGGGGCAGGCATCTCGGTGGGCAGCGGCATTGCCGATTTCCGCAGCCCCGGCGGGGTATGGACGGTCTTTGCGCCGGACGAGTACGCCACCCTCGATGTCTTTCTTCGCCACCCGGCCAAGGCCTGGCAGCTCTACCGCGAGATCGGTAAAAGCCTGATCGGCAAGAAGCCCAACTGCGCCCATGAAGTGCTGGCCGATCTGGAAACGAGCGGTCTCCTGAAAGGGCTGGTCACCCAGAACGTCGACAATCTGCACCAGGCGGCTGGCAGCCGCAATGTCCTGGAGATTCACGGCGATCACCAACACCTGCAGTGTCTCAAGTGCGGGCAGGTGACTCCCGTTGCGGAAGAGCACTACCTGATGTCCGCGGTGCCGTCCTGCGGGCGCTGCAGCTATCCCTACAAACCGAACGTTGTCCTGTTCGGGGAACCGGTGCGACATTTCGACTGTATAGAGGAACTCCTCGCCGGCTGCGATCTGCTCCTGGTCATCGGTACCTCCGCAGGGGTCTATCCGGCCGCGGGACTTCCCGCCCTGGTCAAGGACCGGGGCGGGCTGGTCTACGAGTTCAATCGGGAGCCGGCTCTTGCCGCCGGCGGTTGTGGCCGGCCGCCCCTGGTCGACTTCTTTTTCCGGGGCGATCTGGCCGAGACGCTGCCGATGTTCGGCCGGGCCGTCCTCGGCAGATAAGCTTATTTTTCTAAACATTCTCCAGTTTGCCGCCGAAAAAATTAGGAAAGTGACGAAATTGCTTTTCTTTGCTACACTTTTTCAAAATAGCTTTCAGCGGTCAGCAGCTGACCGCTTCAACCACCCGGCGGGGACCATGCATGCAATTTTGTAAAGACTGCGGCGGAGTGCTCAATCTCTTTGGCAACAACGAGAACGACCTCTGTTCCGCCTGTGTTCAGCAGCAGAAGAGAATGGCCCAGCTGCTGGCTCCTGCCGCCGTGGTGCAGAAGACGGAGACTCCTGCGGGTCTCCTCGCCGAGACGGTTTTATCCCTGGAAAACGGCAAGATCGTCCTTCGCTCGAAAGAAGGATGGGAACTGTGGAGCGCGCAGCCGGGGGTGTCGACCACGCTGCAGACGATGCTGGCGAGAGCCCGGCGCATCTACGAAATCCGGCTGCGACGGCAGAAAAATTAGTGGATAAAAGAGCGCGACCGAGACAACGATGACGGTAACAATCTCCATAGGCTCCGGCAAGGGCGGAACCGGCAAAACCATGACCGTCGTCAATCTCGCCCTGCTCCTGGCAAAAACCGGCCGCAAGGTATGCCTGATCGATCTCGATATCGGCGGAGCCGATGCCCATATCCTGTTCGGGCTCTTCAACCCGAAATGGACCCTGACCGATTTTCTCACCAAAAAGGTCGGCAGCCTGACGGAGGTCGTTCACACCTTCTATTCCCATCATGGTCTGCAATTCATTCCCGGCACCGGCAACACCCTACAGACCGCCAACCTCTCCTATCAGGAAAAGCGGCGACTCCTCCGCGGCCTGGCCGGCATCGAGGCCGATATCCTGTTGATCGATGTCGGCGCCGGCACCAATTATCATGCCCTCGACTTTTTCATGTTCTCCGATCTGCAGATCTGCGTGACCCTGCCCGACCCTGCGGCAATCATGGATCTCTACACCTTCCTGCAGCTGGCCACCATCCGGAAGGTCCTCGGCTCCTTCCTCTCCCAGAGCGAGGTGGCCGCCCTCCTGAAAAACCGCCATTTCAACGCGTTACAAGAAGTCTTCGAACTGGCGGAAAAGACCATGGAGGGGGCGAAGGCCGAGGCCCAGCAGGCGCTCAGGTATTTCCACCCCCTGCTGATTGTCAACCGGGACAGTGCCGGCAGCAGAATCAACCCGTTCAAACTGCGGAAGATGGTGGAAAAATACCTGAACATCGATATCCCCGAGCTGGGGAATATTCCCGAGGACCCGAAGGTCGACGAGGCACTCAAGTCCTACATGCCGGTCTGCGATCTCTTTCCCCACTCTCCCGCCGCCCGGTCGCTGGCGGTCATCGCCGGCAAGATCGACAAGATCGTCACCCTCTTCAACCGCAACAAGATCAGCCACAACACCTCGAAATCGGCCGAAAAAATCTCGGTTTAACCTCCGGACGAGACCACCTCACCCGGTTATCCGACACTCCCGGGTTGTCTGGACGAGAAAAATCCCGACCGGGATGTAGGAGGTAAGAGCCAGGGCGGCGAGATATGGGAAGACCACCTTCGTTTCCGGCGAATAGATGAGCAGATAGGCGACCAGCAGCGGCATCTTGTCGAGCTGCAGGAAGGTGAAAAGCCCGAGGACGAACCGCCGCATCAGGTCGGGATGACGCTCGGAACTCCCTTTCGAGGCCCGGTACAGCAAGGCGCAGGAGACGGTGATGCCGGCAAGGAAGAGACAGGTGCCGAACAGCACTTCGGAGGTCAGCGAGGAAGGATCTGCCGCGCGCCGGACAACATCGGAGGGAAACCAGTAGACCGAGGAGACAAACATGCTGGCCAGGTAGCCGATGATCCCGCCGAGCAGAAACTTGAAGTGGCTGGCGGAGACCGGCTCTTCCTCTGCCGGTTTTCCTTTCGTCAGAAACAGAACGGCCAGCATGCCGAGAAGGATCGCAGCGATCAGGAAATAGGGCCAGGCGGGCACCTTCTCGTACACCGGGAGCACCAGACGATTTGCATCGACCGGCAGCAGAAAAAATATTCCGGCCACCACGGAACAGAGCGCCCCGAAGCCAAGGAGAAAGCCGGTCATTATTCGGGCAAGGCCGGTAAGGTAGCTGAGACCGGCCACAAACGAGGCAAATCCTGCAATAAGAATCCGTACTATCATCGAACCTCCATTCCTTCCCGTCGAAATTTCATGAACACTTATACAAGAGTATTCAAGAGATAACTCTTGTCTCGGCTGGAGGCAACTATTTCCGACAGTTCGGAGATTCCGCCCGTCAACTGAATGGCAGCATCAACCCGAAGAGGGTCAGCATGACGCCGGCGGTCTTCTCGACAAGGTACACGCCCCGGCCGAGCCTCGCCTTGACCCCTTCCCGGCTGAAAACCAGGACCACCCCGCAGTCCCAGAAAAAAACCAGGGACGTCATCCACAAAGCGTACAGACACCGTGTGGCCGGACCGGTCTCGGCCGAGACCATGACGGTAAAGAGCGAGAGGTAGAAGATCGCGTTTTTCGGGTTGAGAATGGCCGCGCCGAAACCGACCAGGAACTGCCGGCCCATATGCGGCGCCTGGAGGAAATTGTGCGATTTGTCGCCCGCCGTAAGCGAACGCATCGGCGAGCGCAGCAGCATCGCCCCGAGAAAGACCAGGTAGGCCGCGCCAAGATAGCGGAGAACCGTCATCATCCCGGAAAGTTCCCGCATCGCCTCAAGACCGAAGATGGCGACAAGCAGGTAGCAGGCGTTCGCGGCGGCAATACCGCCGCAGATCGCCAGGCAATAGCGGACGCGCAACCGTAGCGAGGCCTGGGTTATCAGGAAAAAATCGGGCCCCGGACTGACCAAGGCAAGGAAGTGGGCAGTGGCAATGAGGACAAATTCCATATCATTCTCCTTTGTTTTTAATGAAAAGGCCCCATTATCGGGGTGAGGAGAACGATACCGCCGCAGGCGAAGTATTTATTGGATAAAATTGACGCGGTACTCTTGAGGAGTGACGGTGGTCATCGCCTTGAAATGGCGGTGCAGATGGCTCTGGTCGAAAAATCCGCATTCGAGCGCGGTCTCGGCGATGTCCATGCCCTGCTGCAGGAGCCGCCTCGCCAGCTCGATCCGGCAGTTCAGGCGATAGGCGTGGGGGGTGATGCCGGTGGCGGCCTTGAACCGGCGCAAGAGGGTGTAGGGATTGGCGCCCATCGATCGAGCCAGCCCCTCCAGGGTCAGCTCCTCCCGAAGATTGCTGCTCAAGGCCTCCTTCAACCGGTCGATATTTTCCAATGCCAGGCGCTTACCAGGCTGCGGCCCGCAACCCTTTTTGAAGACCCGCCCGACCAGCTCGATCAGCAGCTGCTCCTTTTCGAGCAGGTCGACCTCGGGATCCATCAGCGCCCCCATGACCCTGCCGTACAGGCGGTAGAGTCCGGGGTGATCAAGAACGGCTACCGTCACTGGCACAAAGGATTCGACCCGCCATAACGATTGCTGCACCGTCCGGCACCATTCGACATCGAGATAGAGCATGGAGTAGCTCCGGGCGAAAGATTTTTCGCCCTTGCGCACCGCATTGCAGAAATGCAGAGTCTCGGGATTGATCAGGGTAAGCGAGCCGGCCGACAGCAGGATGGTACGCTCCCCCACCTGATAGGAAGCCTCGCCGCAATCGATTGCCCCGATGCTGAAGGTCCGGTGCAGATGGGGTTTGAAACTCCGCGTGCTGTCGGTCGAGCAGCGGCACTCGGCAAAGGGCAGCCGGCGGTCTTTGAAGAAACGCTCGTCGTTCATGAGATCACTCGAAAATGGGTGAAAAATTTATCCACATTAGTGACAGGTTTGCACCGGCAACGCCAGAAAAAGCATATCACACCCAAACCCTTGCCGCCACATTGTGGCATGCTTATCATTGTTAGAAATATTGCGCCGATAGCCACCCATGAATATGCCGCTCACTACCCTGCCTCTTGAGGCACTCCGTTTCGACAATCGTTTCGTTCGCGAACTGCCGGGCGACCCGCAGACCGAAAACAACCGACGCCAGGTAAAAAACGCCTGCTACTCGAAAGTCATGCCGACGAAAGTCGCCACCCCGCAACTGGTCGCCTACAGCCGGGAGGTGGCCGAACGCCTCAACCTTTCCGAAGAAACCTGCCAATCCCCGCTTTTTACCGAAATCTTTGTCGGCAATAAAGTGCTTTTGGCCATGGTACCCTTTGCCATGTGTTACGGCGGCCACCAGTTCGGCAACTGGGCCGGGCAACTGGGCGACGGCCGGGCGATCAATCTCGGCGAAATCATCAACACCCAGGGCGAGCGCTGGATCCTCCAGCTGAAAGGTGCGGGACCCACTCCCTACTCCCGCAGGGCCGACGGCCTGGCGGTCCTTCGCTCGTCCATCCGCGAATTTCTCTGCAGCGAGGCGATGTTTCATCTGGGCGTGCCCACCACGCGGGCGCTCTGCGTCATCGCCACCGGCGAGTCGGTGCTGCGGGACATGTTCTATGACGGCCACCCCAAAGACGAACCGGGGGCTGTGGTCTGCCGGGTCGCTCCGTCATTCTTACGCTTCGGCAATTTCGAGATCCTCGCCGCACGTGGAGAAACCGCGCTCCTGCAGCAGCTGGTCGACTACACCATCCGCAC
>Ga0154407_1093_pt1 | contig 21907 bp, 18 predicted proteins | sample RifGroB2_FD_115911 | JGI IMG/M metagenome (GOLD analysis project Ga0154407, IMG submission 115911) | Desulfobacterales bacterium GWB2_56_26
CCGCCCACGGCATGGTCCGAATGGTCTTCAAAATCCCCACCCGTGGCCTGCTCGGCTACCGCTCCCAGTTCATGACCGATACCAAGGGCATGGGTATGATGGCCTATGTTTTCTCCGAATACGGTCCCTATGCCGGGGACATCGTCAACCGGGTCAACGGCGTGCTGGTGGTGAAAGACCCTTGCACGGCGGTTGCCTTTGCCTTATTTAACCTGCAGGAGCGCGGCAGACTGTTCATTCATCCCGGCGTTCCCCTCTATGCCGGACAGATAATCGGGGAAAACAGCCGTTCAGTCGATATGGTGGTGAATCCGGGCAAAGGAAAAAAATTGACGAACATGCGGGCCTCCGGCACCGATGAGGCAGTCGTCCTCACCCCGCCGGTCAATATGACCCTCGAGGACTGCATCGCCTACATCAACGATGATGAACTGGTGGAGGTCACGCCCGCCTCGATCCGCCTGCGCAAGCGGCCGGCGGCGGCAAAACAGAGAGGCTGAAAAAGAAGGGGAAGCGTATGAAAGAGCTGGCAATTCTCGCGGGGGCGATGCTGATGGGGCTCGCCACCTTCGGCGTCATCGCCAAGAAGTTCGGCAGCAGCTGCACCCCCTGAGTGATGGTCTACGGATCCATCGGGATGGGTCTCTTAAGTTATTGGCTGCTGCACAGCGTGTGGTAACGGTTGTTATAATCTTTCCATTAATCCTTGCGGTTCGGCAGCCTGACTTCGCTGAACCGCATATCTTGCAATTGCCCTGGGCTCAAGGTGCAAGATCTAATTTTTTTTCATTGTCACAGTTAAAGATTTGACCCCCTACCCCGTCCTGTGAAACTCCTACCACCTTGAGAAATGGCGGAATGGACCATATGGTAAGGGGTCCAATCCTGCTTCTGCCAGCACTTCTGAGAAGAGTTTCAGCGCTTCTGATCGAGTCGCATCCATCCAGTGCCCCAATTCGTGATCATTGATGCAGTAGGTTTCTAGTTCATGTCCCCGTCCATGGATTTCGATTGCCCGGGAAGATGCAGCAATCTCGAACCTACGCACGATGACATTGAGCAGATCGATGACACTGCCGATCTTTTCACGCCACGACCGATTTTCCAGAGCGGACCGTCCAATTGTTCGACTCAGTACTTTCCCTTCTCGATCGCGAAGTGTGCCGGTGGACAAGGCGATGACAGTATCGCGGATTGCTTGGTCGAAGGCTGACATGCTCATCTCGAAGTGGAAATGGTCCTTGAAAGCACTTCGATCAAAAGCTCCCGCATAGACCTTGAGGGCCTCGATGTCAGCTGCATGTCGGGCAGGCAGTCCTTTATCGAGTTCTTCAATCTCGAGACGGGCAGCTTGCTCTGAAAGCCGCTTCCACTCACGGAGCAACTCGACCGTGAAACGTTCTGGGACATCATCCACCATCTTCGCGTGTATCTGGCAGAGCCAGATGCCGTTTTCGGCGGACCCACGTTCCTCCTTCGTTAGGTGTGGATCAAACCGTTTCCCTCCCTTTGCTGCTGCGGTGATGTGCGCCGCCACGCCAACGTCAACGGTGCCACTCATACTGTCGCCAGGGCCGGCCGTAAGTACGCGGCAGTTGGGATTCGAGCACCGATACCCAACACGACGCGCAAGAAGATCCCTCACAGGCTTTTTAAAATCATCTCGTGTTGACATCAGCTATGCTTCTCCATTCGCACCATTCGCAGGCCAACAAGTACTTCTAAGTATAACATGAAAGATTGTGTGCAATAGCACAATTACTATTGTCTCTTGCTATGAAAATAGTCGGCAAGGATCTTTGCATGGTCGAAGGCCAGCGTCGGTAGATTGTCTTCTGTAAAGAGCTCCGCCCGTGCCGCATCATCACCCGCCGTGGGCGGGCTATCCGCCTGGCCGATATAGACGGTTGAGGCGGTGTGGAGCCGGGCGTCCCGGTTCGGGTCGGAATAGGTGTGGAACTGGCGCAGGCCCTGCACCTTGAGGCCGGTTTCTTCTTCGGCTTCTCTTGCCGCGGCGTTCTCGAAGGACTCGCCGTAGTCGACGAAGCCGCCGGGCAGAGCCCAGCCGAAGGGTGGGTTTTTGCGTTCGATGAGGACGATTTTGTCTTCAATCTCGATGATGATATCGACGGTCGGCACCGGATTCTTATGAACCGGCACTTCGCCGCCGCAGTGCGGACATTTCATGGCTGCTCCTTTATGGGGTAGGGGCGACGAGAGCGGCGATCTCCTGCCAGTCGGCAACCGTCGGCAGGTTGTGGCGGTTCCTGTTCCAGGGTTGGCTGAAAACGAAGGGGGTGATCGCTTCTTTCGCCAGTTGGATGCAGGTTTCGGCCCGGTCGTCGATGAAATACCTGAGACCGTGGTCGTGGATGTAGCGGACTTTATCGTTGTGGTCGCCGGTGGCAACAACCTTGATGTTGTCGCGCCCCTTGCCGGTGAAGAAATGATCCAGCCAGTCGAAGACCGGTCGACTGAGGGGGCGGGCGGTGATGATGGTCACGGCCGACTGTTCGGCGAACTGTTCCAGGCACTGGACAGCACCCGGTATCGGCGTAAGGCCTGCTCCGAGGGAGTCAATCATTATATCGGTGAAGATCTTCTCCACCACATCACGGGGAATGGCGAGGCAGTTTTCCAGCTCGAAGTGAGTGATTTCTTCCAGGGTGAAGCCGCAGTAGCCGTACTCGGTGCAGGCCAGCCGGATGAAGGCCTCGGCGGTATCGGCGATCACCCCGTCAAAGTCAAAGCCTATCCGGTCGACGGTAATGGTCATGGGCGGGGTACCGGTGGCGTGGGGTACGCGGCTTCAATCTCCTTGACCTGCCGGCAGAGGAGGCTGTTTTCCGGTGTCTGGATATAATTGCTTCGGCCGAGAGCCTCGACCGCCCCGTTTATCGCGTCGATCTCGGTGCGGCGTTTGTTCCGTACATCCTGCAGCATGGAAGAAACATTTTCCGCCGTCTTTTTGCAGACAATTTTGGTCGCCAGATAGGGATCGTCCATGATGTCGATGCCTTGCGCCTTGGCAACCAGCATCGCTTCGGCGATGGCGCTCTTCATCCGCCTATCGACTCCGGAGATTGTCAGCAGCTCGCCGTTTTTGCATCCGAGGGTGGCGGTAAGGGCATTGATCCCGACATTGATGAAGAGTTTTGCCCAGATCCTGGCGATGATGCGCTCGGTCACTTCGACCTGCAGGCCCCCGGCCGCCAGCACCGCCCGAGTGCCGTCTATGAGATGCGCGAAATGATCGGTGGGGGATTCGGGAAAACCGAGATAGGTCACGCCGCGGCCGGCATGGCGAACATGGCCCTGGCTGAGCAGGGTCGCTCCTTCCGTGGTCGTGCCGTAGGCGGCGGTCGCAGGCGCAATGAGGTCGCCGAGGCCAAGATGGCTGATGCCGTTCTGGAGAAAAATCAGCAGGGTTTTCTCGGAGAGCAGCGGCCGGCAGAAATCGAGACTCGCCGCCACATCGTACGACTTGACGCAGAGCAGCACTACATCGACGGGGGCGACCGGGTCAAGCCCGCGCGGGTCGGAAACCGCCGTCACGGCAATCGTCTCCTCCGTTTCGCCAAGTTGGTAGACAATGCCCTCACCGGTAAGGTATTCGGCCCGGTTGCGGTTATAGTCGAGGATCGTCAGGCGGTCGCCGGTGCTGCCTATGCCTTTGGTGAGAATGGCGCTCAACAGGCACCCGAGGGCACCCGGACCTACCAGTAAGAGATGCATTGTTTGCCTTTGCCGGATTATTTTATGAGCGCGGCCTGCTCGATGATGGCGGCGTATTTGTATCCGGCCCCGAAATCCTTGTCGGCGGCGAGAGTCCCTTCCAGGGTGACGACACTGTTCATTTCGACCGTCTCGCTGGTAGTGATCACCAGGTCATGGGTGTTCTGCATGGGATTGCCGGTGCCGTCCTGGACATGCACCCAATTCTTGCCCATGATGTTCGGGCTGAACTTGACAACCTTGCCCTGCACCCGGACCTTTTTGCCGTTCAGTTCTTTAGCCTTGGTGAAGAGTTCTTCGACGGTATATGCGTTTTCCCCTGGGGCTTTCGCCACGGAGATGTTCTCCTGGAGCGGAGCGATGGCCCCGGAGCTGCCGCCAGAGGTTTCAGGCATGGCCGGCTCAGCGGCCGTTTTTTGCTGCTCCGATTTGACTGCGGCGTCGAACGATTCGTTCGCTGCCGGTTTCGGGGCAGCCTGGCCGCCATCCTGCGCGAGCCCAGCGGAAAAGACGATGGTCTCAAAGGACTTGTTCAGAGTCTTGCTGGTGAAATTATTCATCGTCATGTCAACCGAATAGCGAACTTTTGCCCCGATTGCGACATCCGTTTCAGGAATTGCCACCCAGCTCTGTCCGGCCCCGTGGTCGACCAGCATATAGGTGTAACCCGGAACCTTGGTGGTCTCAACCACCGTACCACTCTCCATCTTGGCAGAATCAGAATTTTTTGGCATGGCCATTGGTTCGCCTGCAAAGAGTATGGAGCAGAAAAGCAGGACAGCGCCGATGGTAAGATTGGTCAAGCCGCGATGCATTGTTATCCTCCCGAAAATATAGAAAAATTAAAATATGTATTGGCTGGTTACCTTAGTCATTGTCGATGAGAAAGGCAAGATGCTCCAGGAAGGTCCGGTTCCAGAGGGAATAGGCGGCGGCGGTGATGTGCACCCCGTCTTCCTGAAAGAGCTGCTTGTCCGAATCGACAAAGCGCTGGTGGGTGTTGAGATAACAGCAGCCGGTCTGCTTGGTAAGCTCTTCGATCTGGCCATTGAGGTTTTCCACCGAGCCTGCGGGCAAATGGGAAAGGACCATGGGAAAGAGGCTGTTGACCAGGATTTCGGCGTTGGCGTAGTCGTGACTGAGTCGGACGAGGATTGTCTTCAGGTTGGGGAGAATATCTTTTTCCCGGCCGGACAGCAGGTCGTTGGTGCCGATCACGACCATAATGACATCGGCCGTATCTGCTTTCGCCTTGATTGCCGGCAGGGCGGCCAGAAGATCGGCCGAGGTGGCGCCCGGAACTCCGAAATTTTGGACCCGGTAGGATGACAGATGGGACTGCCAGTCGTAATCGGCGACAAGCGAGTCACCCAACAACATGATTTTATACATAGTTATTTTTCCGAAGGGACCGGGCCGCAGGCAAAGCCGCGACCGTCAGGGTTATAGAGATCAATCTTATGCTAGCTCTCCAGAGTAGCATAAGACAATTGGCCTGCCAAAGTTTTTCTCTTCTCAGCCGGCCGGTTTTCCGGGAGCTGTTTCAGCGAAGGTACGGACTGCAGAACAATGCAACCGAAAGGCGCCACCGCGATCTTTTCGCCTTCGGCAATCGGAAAAGCCTCTTCCGGCGAAAGAAAATCGAAGGGCGACTGGGCGGTGGTATCGATGATACGTCGCCAGCTCTTGCCGTGGCCGTCAAGGCTTACGGCCGTAAAGTGCAGGGTTTGCTCCCGGTCGTTGTTCAGCATGACGAAGAAGTCGCCGGGACTGTCCGGATCTTCGGCCCGGAGGAAAAAAGCCAGGCCATGGCAGGTACCCTCCCAGTTCGGTTCGCCGGGAGAGAGATACTGCCAGGAGATTTCCGGCGGGTTATCTTCGGCCGAACCTGTTGCCGTAAAAAACTCGCTACGCCGAAAGACTCGGTGTTTTTTTCTGAGGGCAATGCAATGCTGAAAGAATCGGAAGAACTCCCGGTTGGTTTCAAGCAGGGACCAGTCCAGCCAGCTGGTAGCGTTGTCCTGGCACCAGGCGTTGTTGTTGCCGCCCTGGCTGCGCCCGAATTCGTCGCCGGCGAGAATCATCGGCACCCCCTGGGAGAGAAGGAGCACGGCAGCAAAACTCTTCATGCGCCGGAAGCGGAGGCGGTTGACCGCAGGATCCTTGGTCTCGCCCTCCCGGCCGCTGTTCCAGCTGATGTTGTGATTATCGCCGTCCCCGTTGTTTTCGCCGTTCGCAAGGTTTCTTTTCCGGTCGTAGCTCACCAGGTCGTAGAGGGTGAAGCCGTCATGGCTGGTGAGGAAATTGATCGAGCTTAAGGGACCCCGGCCGCTTACCTGATAGAGATCGGAGCTGCCGGCGATGCGGGTGGCAAGCGTTGTGACGGTGTTTTCGCCCCCGATCATGAAGGCCCGCACGTCGTCCCTAAACCTGCCGTTCCATTCCGCCCAGCGGGGGTCGGTGGAGAAGCTGCCGACCTGGTAGAGGCCCGCGGCATCCCAGGCCTCGGCGATCATCTTGATGTCGCGCAGCACCGGGTCCTCGCCGATGATCTCGATCATCGGCGGGTTGGCCAGTACATGGCCCTGCCGGTCGCGGCCTAGAATGGAGGCGAGGTCGAAGCGGAAGCCGTCCACGTGCATCTCGGTGACCCAGTAGCGCAGCGACTCTTTGATGAGGCTGCGGACGATCGGGTGGTTGCAGTTCATGGTGTTGCCGCAGCCGGAAAAATTGAGGTACTCGTGGTTCTGGTCGAGGAGGTAGTAGATGGAATTGTCGAGACCCCTGAAACTGCTGGTGGTCCCTTGGTAGCCGCCTTCACCGGTGTGGTTGTAGACCATGTCGAGAAAAACCTCGATGCCGGCCTTATGCAGGGCCTTCACCATGGTGCGGAATTCGTCTACAGCCCGGTCCGGATTCTCGGCGTAGCCGGTATTGAGGGCGAAAAACGAGACCGGATTGTAGCCCCAGAAATTTTTCAGACGCTCGCCGGTTTGCGGGTTAGTGAACACCGTATCGTTCTCGTCGAATTGGGTGACCGGCATGAGTTCGACGGCGGTTACCCCGAGTTCTTTGAGATAGGGGATCTTTTCGATGATCCCGAGGTAGGTGCCCGGTGCCTTCACTCCGGAGCTCGCATCCCTGGTGAAGCCCCGGACATGGAGCTCGTAGATGATCGTTTCCGCAAGCGGGGTTTTGAGGGGCCTGTCGTTGCCCCAGTCGAAGTCGTGATTGACGATCCGGCAGCAGGGTTTCACGCCGTACTGGGCCGGCTCCGCCCATTTTCGCGGGAGAAGCTCACGGCAGAAGGGGTCTATGAGGATTCTGCGGTAGTCATAGCTGTGGCCGTTGCCGATGGGTCCGTCGACCCGGTAGCCGTAACTGAAGTCCTGGCGATGGGTGGGGAGCAGCATATGCCACATGTCGCCCGTCCGGTTCTCCACGGGATCAAAGGCAAATTCGTGGCGGACCGGTTTGTCGGCACCCTGCGGCAGATGTTCGACCACCAGGGTGACCCGCGTGGCATGGCGGGCGAAGATGGAAAAATTGATGCCTTCTTTAAAGAGGGTGATGCCGGTTGGAATCGGATACCCTCTTTTTTTGATTCTCAATTTTTTATTGGCTGACATTTTGAGAATAGTTATTAATAGTAGAAATCAGACGTACCGTCACGCGAATTTTGTTTTACATGTTCAGGTTACTCCAGCTACAATAAATTTGAAAGACCGGAGTAGTATACCCTCACAATGGAGGAAGTTATGGGGATGTTTCACAAAGTAAAGGTTGGCGACCGGGTTATAAGTCCGATCGACTGGGAGATGAATCCCGATCTGTCCTTCGGGACGTTCGAATCCTGGGGAGGTCGTGAGAGGGTACGGAACAACGACGAATTCGTCTACTATTTCTTCGTCGACAACTGGGGGGACGAACCGAAGCTCTGCCTGATGGAGCGGGCGGTGAAGCATGCGCGGATCATGGCGGAAATCAAGGCGCCACCGGAAATTGTCAAAAAATGCGTGACGGAACAGGGCCAGTCATCCAGTTTCGAGAAGAGCTATGCCATCAACGAGCAGCTCAAGGAATGGCTGATCGACCATGTGCTGGACGAGGCGGGCGATCCGGAGCTGGTGGTGCCGCGGGTGGAAAGGATCGTCAAAGAGGATATGGGGCCGCAGCTGCCGGCCATGGACCGACCTTTTGCAGGCGAAATGACAGCCCTGCCCGCGGAATCTTCGATCATCAATGACGACGGGATCGCAGACATCGTGAAAAAATGGGACTTTTTTGAGGCGGAACTGAATCCCTCGGGTAGGTTCGTCAACTCGCTTGCCGCCGGAAACGATCCGGGCGTGATCGTCGACCGGCGGACGTCGCTCATGTGGCAGCGGGATGGGATCGATATCGGCTCGTTGCGTCATATCCAGAGAAATATCGAGGAATTGAACCGCGGCAAATTCGCGGGCTTTGCCGACTGGCGGCTTCCCACCATGGAGGAGGCCATGTCGCTCATGGAGCCTGCGAAAAATGCCAAAGGGCTCTACCTCCACCCCGCCTTTTCCAAAGAACAGCCCTTTATCTTTGTCGCGGCGCAACGCCGGCCGGGCGGCTACTGGTTTGTCGATTACAAACAGGGCCGGGCCTTCTGGTCCTCGGGCACCATTCCCGGCGGTTTCGGTCGGCTGGTCCGGGCGATCGACAGGTAGCATCTTGCTCCACACTTCTCCTCAGCCTGTCATGTCGCAAAAGCGGCATGACAGGCTGCCTCATTCACGCTCCACACTCTTCATAGTGCTTCCCTCGCTTGCCTGGCTTCGAGAAATCCCTGAGATACAACTGGCTAAAATAATGGCGAAATAATCATATGTGGTGTATGAAATTTCGAGGCGTCGTCGTCTTGCCTGTTCCAAATAATGGAGCGGGCGGGGGCTGGATGGGAAGAAGTCTGTAACATAAACTTGCAAAAGGAGTGAGCGATGAAACGGTGTTGGCTGTTGCTGTTGGGAATGTTGCTGTCATCGACTGCCTGGGCCGCTCCGACCCAGGATGTGGCCGGGTCCAAGGATCCGGTCGGTTTGCCTCGCTATGCCGGCTCGGTGATCTTCGGCTACCAGTACGGCGATTACGACGAGTCGGAGCTGCCCCTCGGCAAGGCCTTTTTCAAGGGCGGCAAGCGCGGTTTCGAACAGACCAAACATGTCGAGGGCAAGCGCACCCGGGTGCTCTATCTGGCCCCCGAAGGACGGTCGTCGCTCGAAGTGCTGCGCAATTACACTCAGGAGCTGGCCAAGTCCGGCTACACGCCGATCTTTGAATGCAGCGGCGAGGGCTGCGGCAAGAAGACCGCCGAGACCCTCTATTTCCACAACGAGCGCAACAAGATCCCCGGCAAGCAGGTCACCGAATACGCCTTCTCCATCGAAACCAGCGACGAACGGCTGTACGTGGCCGAACAGAACCAGGGCGGGGTCGTCAATTATGTTGCGGTGCTGGCGGCCACCTCCGGCAATGCAGCGGACAGCAGCATCAAGAACCGGGTGACGGTGTATCTGGAAACCGTCCAGGCAGGCGCCATGGAGAGCCGCATGGTGACCCTGAAATCGAGTGAGATCGAACAGGCCGTGACCCGCGACGGCCGAGCGACGATCTACGGGGTGCTGTTCGATACCGACCGGGCCGAGATCAAACAGGAATCCAAACCGCAGCTCGACGAGATGGGCGCCTATCTGCAGAAAAATCCCGGCGTCGCCGTCTATGTGGTCGGCCATACCGACAACCAGGGCAAGCTCGATTACAACCTGTCGCTGTCGCAGCGTAGGGCCGAGGCGGTGGTGGCCGCCCTCGCGGGTCAGTATAAAATCGCCGTCAATCGGCTGATGGGCAAGGGCGTGGCAAATCTATCCCCGGTCGCGAGCAACGCGAGCGAAGAAGGCCGTGCCAGGAATCGGCGGGTGGAGCTGGTGGCGCAATAGTTTACTCTTTATCCAGGTGCTTCAGTATTTTCTTGCGTAACAATGCGGCAATTTCCTCGTCCCGGTAGCTGATCACCGTTACCGGGCAGCTGTTGATCTTCTTGTCGGTGGGAAATTTCGAACATACTTAAGATGCTTCAGGAAGCTTAACCTATGAGATGCACATTCCCTGCCGAATCTCGCCAATAGGCAAGATTTTCATTTCAGCATCACTGACTGAACCAAGCAGGATCCTTAAACGTAATACCAGATAGTCCCGTAATTTTCCGATTTTTCCCCGATCGCTTCAAGCCGTTGCAGGTAGTCGAGAATTGGGACATCATGTCCGACATGGGTTGAGATATTTCTTGTGATGTTTTTCTCCCAAGGGTGGAATTCATAAACCCTGGTGCCGTCCGGAAGAATTGTCAGCAAGTCTCGGTGCTGTTTGGCGCGGAGATAATTTTTACCCATGCCGGGTACGTTATAGACTGCCTCGTCGGTCCTGGTGAGGCCAGGAAGCATTCTTGCCTCCTCCTTTTGTTCCTGTAGCAGACGGGCAATGGGCACCCGGTATTCGGCGGTTTCCTCCTTGCCCTTGGTGTTGAAAGAGTAATAAGGCTCGACGCCGATGCGGGTCAAATTGCGGCGCAGGATTGCCGCTTCGAAACGGCGGGAAACAAAAAAAGTGTACACCAACTGGTTGAACACAGAGATCCCATGCAGTCGCAGCTTTTCCACGGCGGCTGCGGTATCGGGGGTCAACTCGTATGAGTGTTGGATGTGGGTGACCAAACCGATCTGTCGCGTACCTGTACAACGATATTGGGCAAGGATGTCCACTAGTCGGTCGGTAAATCTCATCGGGGCGGTTACCGGAGTTCTCGTGCCGATACGAATGCGCTCAACCGAAGGAATGGCCGCGACCTTCGAGAGGATTCGCTCGATATTGTCGTCATCCATGCCCATCGGATCGCCCCCGGTAATAAGCACTTCCCGGATGGTCGGATGGTCGGATATCCAACCAATAGCCGCTTCGATCTTCTCAGTCGAGGCTAGAGCCCCGGGCATCATAGCGTCTTCTATCTCCCAGTTGCGCTGGCAGTAGACGCAGATCTGCGGGCAGGTGTTAAAGGGCTTGAAGATGCAAATGGCCGGATATCGCCTGGTAATGAGATCGATAGGGGAAGTATCGCTTTCTCTCATGAAATCGAGGCAGGTCCTCTCCGTCGGGGTTTGGGCAGCCAACTGGTCGACATAGGCCGCCGGAGGAATGACCTGGGCCCTGATAGCCATATCCCGTAAGTCTGACGGGTCATCGTCCATAAGAGACAGATAATGTGGAGTGATACCGAAAGGAATGCGATGTAACTTCGATTTTTCAATGGCCTCGATTTCCCGGTCGGAGAGCGCGACCAACTTCTTTATCTGCTCGGGGTCGCGCAGAACATGACGATATTGCCAACGCCAGTCATCCCAATCCTTGGTTGTGGCGTTCATTTCCCGCAACATTCGGTTGCGCCGCAACGTTCTTCGCTTGATCGCCTGCGGGTCGAGACCATCGGCGTAAAATTCCATCTGCCGCGAGACTTCTCCAGCCAAAGCGTCCAGTTGCCGGCTTCTCTCAATGGCGGCCTCCCGACCCTCCAGATCGCTTGAATCGAGATGGGTGTCGGCATATCGCGCTCTCGGCCCTTTTCCCTGCAGTCCAAGAAACAGGTGGTAAAGGTCGGCAAAGAATGCGGGGGTCAGGTCCGGTCTGGGTACGCCCCTGGCGATATCGACAATAGCTTGCGCCATCGAAAAGCCCGTTTTTTCTTCGGATCGTTTGGAGATAACCTGATTAATGGCATAGCCGCAATCCCTGATCCGGATAATTTTGCCATCGCTGAAAGCGTCTTGTCCCTCAATCGGTTCATAGCTCATGGTATACACCAGTTTCGCTATGGACTTGCGCAAGGCGTCCAATGAATGTGCCCGCCGAGCGATGCGGAACAATTCGGGTAACGTCGCTTTGAGTTGTTGCTGGGTATAATTTTTTGGGGTCATGACAATTCTTCTCCTATCTTTGCTAAAAGCGGCCAATCGGCAGGAAATACTTCGCCAGTGGCCTTTGCGGTAATGTTTCTTGAGCCTTCCAAACGTTTTTGGAAGGAATCAGTCGGCCAGCCAATCCACTATAAGTTCCATGGCGGTGACGACTTTCTTGCACCAGCAGTCGACGAAATCATCCGGTAACGGTTGGTCGATGGGGATAGTCTCCCCGGCAGTTAAGGCCTTGAGTCCATCGAAATCGACATAGGCAATGCGGACCGATAATTCATCGGCCGGACGGCCGAAAACCTCTCCGGGAAGCACTGCCACGCCGGTATCTTCAAGCAGCCGGCGGCTTAAGGCCAGGCCGCCTGTGATGCCGCGCAAAGCGAGTCGCTCCCTGTAACGGGCAAAGGAAGGAAACAGATAAAATGCCCCGTCCGGCGAATGCACGTCGACATCGGCCTGGCAAAGAATTGCAACGCATCGCTCCGCCAGGCGGCTGAGAATTCGCCTGACCTGCCAGAGATAGCGTTCTATTTTTATGTCTCCTTCGAAGGCTCGAACTGCGGCATACTGGATTGGGGCGCTGACTGAGGTAAAGGTTTCACTGGCCGCCGCCGCCATGGCATCGGCCAACCATCCCATACTTTGGGGGAAGGCAAAGGTGCCGAGGCGCCAGCCCCCCGCACCGCACCACTTGGAAAGGCCGGAACTGATGATCGTTCCTTCCGGGTAAAAACTCGCCGCCGAGATATGTTTTCCTTGGTGATGTAACTCACCGTAAATCTCGTCGGACAACAGTATCACCTTGTACTTGTGAGCCACTTCCGCCAGGGATTCCAACTGTTCTGCGGTGTAGGTGCAGCCGTCGGGGTTGGCGGGATAATTGAGCACGAGAATCCTCGGTCGATAGTCATCGTTTTCGCTGGCGCAATACCGCTCCAGGTCCTCGGCGAGGATGCGCCAGCGATTTTCATACGATGCCGGCAGCAAGATGACCTTTCTCCCGAGCATGTTGGCCTGCGGAACGTACGAAACCCAACAGGGAGTTGGTACAAGCAATTCACCGTAATAGGCGAGCTGCAACAGAAACATCAGTTCTTTGGAGCCGGGACCGATCATCACCAGATCGGGCGACATCTCGACGCCGTGTTTTTGTCGGTGGAAGTTTGCCACGGCGCTTCTCAGCGCCGGGAGTCCTGCCGCCGGCAGGTAGTCCTTTTGATGGGCATTCTGCTTGAGGGCTTCAACCACCGGCCCCGGCACGGGGAATGGCGATTGTCCCAATCCGAGTCGAAAAACGGTCTTGCCCTCTTGTTGCAAGGAGTTGCTGAGATCGTTGATGACGATGGTCGGGGATTGTTTCATTCCTCTTATGTTGAGGTCGAGACTGACATTTTCGCGGATATGCATAGTTCTTCTCCTTCGGAGCCATTATTCCGATAGCAGGAACCGGGTCACAATGTACTCCCTGTTCAATCTTAAAGATTTTGTAGTAGTCCAGTGCTTCGAGAATCCCCGCGGCATGCTGCTTTTTCAGTAATATTCTCCATGTGGGCCAGATCGAATAAGTCATTGCGATGGGGGTTCTCTGCCACCGTAGCCAACGTGTTGCCACGCAACATATCGGCATCATCTTGCTGGTAATGACACGTTCGGCAATGTCCAGGGTTGTTTCTTCTGCTTCGATTCGGCGAGAGATATTGTACGTCGTTTCAATCTCGCTCCGTTTGATGCCGCTCGCCACCAGACGCAGTCGATTGCTGCGGCCCAGAGAGAGACCGGTATGCACTAACGGTGCGCCCAACTGGTGGGCGAGCCATCCGTCATATCCAGCATCGGCGTAATGCTATGGATGAGCGCGTGCAAGCTCCACTACGAACTTGGAACTACGTTTAAGCGGAAGGAAAAACAGCCAGGTTGGTTTTCAGCGATCTTCTCATGCCACTATGTCGCATACTCATGCGGAAAAATTGTATTTACGTAAATATAATTGATGCAATTGTATAATGCAAACATTATAGATCTATTGGAAATTCACATTAGGAGGCATACCTTGAGCGGGCATAATTCAAATCAACTCTCACTTCAGGTGCTGAAAAAGTTTCGGATTATCTATGGCTCAGTACGCCAGCACTTTCGCGAGGTTGAACGAACTTGCGGAGTAACCGGGTCACAATTGTGGATCATGCAGGAAATTGCCGACACTTCCGGAATTGGTGTTTCGGAGTTGGCGACACGATTGTCCATCCATCAATCTACATGCAGCCAGCTTGTCGAGAAACTGGTGACCAGCAAGCTAATTATCAAGAAACGCAGCAAAGAAGATCAGCGCCGTGTTGGGCTGTGGTTGTCGGAAGAAGCTATTAAACTGATAAAAAGAGCCCCTAGCCCTACAGAAGGAGTACTGCCAAAAGCTTTGCGAAATCTTCCGACCGAAACGATACAGGCATTGGATTCTGTGATGGAACAGGTGATAGAACAATTACAAATTACAGATGAAGGGCACGCCGAAAAACCTCTCTCAGACATTTTCCGGAGCACCTGATTTGAACAGGAGTTTCTGTGATGATCGACTCCGGCAGGTCGCCACGGGAAATCTTTCAGCAAAAAGATAATGTCGTGACCCTCTTTATCAGCCGCTCTCCTACCTCCAGCGGCTGTGCATCGAATCCGCCAAACGGTACCTGGAGAAGACCCGGGACTCGCTGAGCGAAGTCACCTCGAAGGTCGGCTATGAGGACATCAATTCCTTCCGCCGGCTGTTCATCAAGCACACCGCCCAAAGATCGGCATAAGTTTGCCAGGAAGGAATTGGCGGAGTAGCAGCGGGTAGAGCGTCCGTTCTGGGGAAAAAACTTGCGATTTCAGGGAGAGGGAGGTAACGTCGACTGCAGTGACTGCAGCGGCTCCGGACAGAGAGGAGTGTCCGGTCGAAGCGACTATCTTGCAGGCGAAAATCTCTTTGCCAACCGAATCGAGGAGACCGCATGATCACCCGACTCGCCGCCAAAAGCGACATCCACACCATCATCCTGATCCAGGAGATGAACCTCTTTGACAACCTCTCGCGTCTGGAGAGGGAACAGAACGGCTTTGTGACCACTCCTTTTACCATCCACCAGCTGAAAAGGCTGATCGCCGACCACGGCCTGTTCGTGGTGGAGAGCGACGACCAGGTGCATGGCTATACGGCGGCGGCGAACTGGGAGTATTTTGCGCAGTGGCCGATTAATCCTTTCATGATCACCCGCCTGGTGGGGACGCGGTTCCGAGGCGTGATAATTTCCGAGCACAACAGTTTCCAGTATGGCCCGGTGTGCATCGATGAGCACATGCGGGGCACCCAGGCGTTCCCCCGGTTGTTCGAAGAGATGCGCCTGGAAATGTGTCCCCGCTTCCCCGTCGGCATCACCTTTATCAATAAGGCCAATGAACGGTCGTATAGGGCCCATACCCGGCGGCTTGGCATGAAGGTGGTCGATGAATTCCAGTACGGGGGACGGGAGTATTACAGCCTCGCCTTCGACACCGCCGTATCGGTGCTCCAATAAAAGGCAAACACTATCTTTAACATCATGCAATTTACTCACTATCCGATACACAGTCTGATGGAGGTTACCGCCCGGCCGCAGCTGGTTTTCGTGCGGGGCGAAGGCTCATGGCTCTGGGACAACACCGGCAAACGGTATCTCGACTTCGTCCAGGGTTGGGCAGTCAACTGCCTCGGCCACTGCCCGCCGGTCATCGCCGAACGGCTGGCCGAGCAGGCCCGCCGATTGATTACTCCCAGCCCGTCCTTTTACAACGAACCTTCCCTGGACCTTGCCCGGCGGATCGTCGATAACAGCTGTTTCGATCGGGTGTTCTTCACCAACTGCGGGGCCGAGGCCAACGAAGGGGCGATCAAGCTGGCGAGGAAATGGGGTGGTCGCAACCGGGGCGGGGCTTATGAGATCATCACCTTCGACGGCGGCTTTCACGGCCGGACCCTTGCCACCATGTCGGCCTCCGGCAAGCCGCAGTTCCGGGACCTCTTCGAACCGAAAGTTCCGGGCTTTCCCAAGGCGCAGCTGAACGACCTCGATTCGGTCGCGGCGCTGATCTGCGACCGGACCGTGGCGGTCATGCTCGAACCGATCCAGGGCGAGGCGGGCGTCGTCCCGGCCGAAGACCCCTTCCTGACGGGTCTCAGACAGTTGACCCGCGAACGGGGTCTGTTGCTTATCGTCGACGAGATCCAGACCGGTGTGGGCCGCACCGGCACGCTCTGGGGCCATCAGCATGCCGGGATCGAGCCGGATATCATGACGCTCGGCAAGATGCTGGGCGGCGGTGTGCCGCTCGCCGCGCTGGTCGCCAAAGAGGAGGTCTGCTGCTTCGATCATGGCGATCAGGGGGGCACCTTCAACGGCAATCCGCTGATGACCGCGGTCGGCTGCGCGGTCATGGATGCGGTGACCGCCCCCGGCTTTCTCGACACGGTCGTAAGGCGCGGGGCCTATCTTGCGGCAGGGCTGCAAGAGTTGTCGTCCAGTCACAACCTGGGCGAGGTCCGCGGACGCGGTCTGTTGCTGGCGCTTGATCTTCGGCGCGAGATCGGCGCCGACCTTGTCGGCCGGGCGCTTGCCGCGGGACTTCTGCTGAATGCGCCGCGGCCGGGCCTGCTGCGCTTCATGCCCGCGTTGAATGTCACTGAGGCGGAGATCGACGCCATGCTGGCAATTCTCGGTACCTTGTTACGGGAGATGGTCGGCGAGTAGCAACATTCGAACCCCTGCCGATCGCGGGACGAACGAAGCCGGACGTCGATCGGAGGGCGAAAATTTTTCGCCCCTGCCTGCAAATCCTCCCTGTCAATTCACCGAATCGATGTGGTGAATGTCGGCACAACAACTTCCCCTTGTCGTTTCGCCCCCTTCAGGTTTTTCAAGAGCACGACGGATATTGCATTTTTTCCATGCATTATCTTTACTATCCGATCCGATTTTTGTTACTGTTGCGAAGTGGCGTCTCGCTGTGGTCCGGGGACGTCTGGACGACATTTAAGGATTTCATTCATGGCAAACGAGAAAAAATCGGAATACGGTGAAATTGCCTCGCTGCTGCTGCAGTCGGGAGTGGTCAGCGAAAAGCAGCTGAAGCATGCCGAGAGGATCAGGGCCAAGCTCGCCACTCCGGCGCCGTTGCTCAATGTCTTGAAGGAGCTGGGGGATGTCACGGATGAAATGGTCCGGAAGGCCCTGCTCGACACCCAGCTGACCCTTCGCATCGGTGAACTGCTGCGGGAACTGGGATATCTTTCGGAAGACGATCTCAATGCCGCCTTCAATATTCAGAAGGAGCGGGAGCAGGAGTTGCGGCTGGGGGAGATCCTCATCAAGTACAATTTCATCGACGAAAAGGTCTTCAATCGGGTGCTGTCCATCCAACTCGGTTTTCCCCTGCTCGATGTCAACCTGTCGCTGGTCGATCAGACGGCGGCGAGCCGGATTCCCATAAAAGTCATCGTCGAGCACCAGTTCCTGCCGATCAAACACGGGGACAAGATAAACTTCGTGGCCTTTGCCGATCCGCTCAACAAGAAGAGCGTCGATATCGCCAGCAAGTTCCTGGGCGGGCAGATCAGCCCGGCCATCGGCGAGAAAAAGACCATCGCCGATACCATTACCCTCTTGGCCAATAAGGTGGCCGGCAAGACCATCAATGTCGACGGGCAGACGGTGGTGGGCATCGTCAACTCCACCATCATCACCGCCATCAAGGAGAACTGCTCGGACATCCATATCGAGCCGCTGGCCGACCGGGTGCAGGTCCGATTCCGGGAGGACGGCGTCCTGCGCCATTACAAGGACTTTCCACGGGACATCCTGCCGGCCCTGACCAGCCGCATCAAGATCATGTGCGATGCCGATATCGCCGAAAAAAGACGGCATCAGGGCGGGCGGATCCTGTTCGAATACGAGGAAGGCCGGGTCGATATCCGCGTCTCCTTCTACGTTACCGTTCATGGCGAAAAGATCGTTTGCCGGGTGCTGAAGCAGAAACGCGAACTCCTCGACATCCAGACCATCGGCATGGCCCCGAAGATGCTGAGCCGATTCCTCGAAGATGCGGTCTACCCGCCGAGCGGCGTCCTTCTGGTGACGGGACCCACCGGCTCGGGCAAGACCTCGACCGTCTACAGCTGCATCAACCATATCAAAAACCCGCAGATAAGCATCATCACCGCCGAAGAGCCGGTGGAGTACGTCATCGACGGCATCGCCCAGTGTTCCATCGATCCGTCCATCAATCTGACCTTCGAAGAGACCCTCCGCCATATCGTCCGCCAGGACCCGGACGTCATCGTCATCGGCGAGATCAGGGACAGCGGCTCGGCCGAGATGGCCATGCAGTCGGCGTTGACCGGCCACAAGGTATTGAGTACCTTTCATACCGAGGACAGCATCGGCGGGCTCATCCGGCTGCTCAATATGGATATCGCCCCCTTCCTCATCTCCTCCACCGTGGTCAGCGTCCTGGCCCAGCGCCTCTTGCGCCGGATCTGCGACTCCTGTGCCAGGGAAACTGCCGCCACGCCCAGCCAGCTGCAGCGGCTGGGACTGTCGGCGACCGACATTCAGGGCGCCCGGTTCCGGAAAGGCCGCGGCTGCACGGCATGCAAGCAGACCGGCTACAGAGGCCGGATCGGCGTCTTTGAACTGCTGGTGCTGAACGAACGGGTCAGAAGCGCCATCCTCGAACAGAAAACCAGCTACGAGATCCGCCAGATCAGCGTCGAGCACTCCGGTCTGGTGACCCTGCTGGAAGACGGGCTGGTCAAGGCCGCAGCCGGCCTCACCAGCCTCGATGAAATTCTGCGGTGTTTGCCGAAACTGAGCAAGCCTCGCCCCTTACTGGAAATACGCCGTCTATGCGGAGAATAAGTGCATGTCCAAAAACTGTTCCTTTCTTGAAGTCATCACCCGGTATATCGAGTCCGGAAACATCGTCCTGCCGGTATTCAGTTCCGCCGCCCTCAGAGTGCAGCAGGAGCTGACCAAAAAGGAGCCGGACATAAAAAAAATCGAGAAGATCCTGGCCGCGGATCAGTCGCTCTCGAGCCAGATCCTGCAGATGGCCAATTCTGCCTTTTATCAGGGCCTTAACGAGGTACTTACGGTCAAGGCGGCGATCATCCGTCTCGGCATGCAGGAGGTGGGACGGATTGCCCTGCTGGTGGCCATGAAAAACCAGTTCCGGAGCAAGGAAAAAGAGCTCAACCTGATCATGAAGCAGCTCTGGCAGCACGCGGTGGGATGTGCGCTCGGCGTGCGCTGGCTGGCCAAGCGACTGCACTTCGGAGAGCTGGAAAACCATGCTTTTTTTGCCGGCCTTTTCCACGATGTCGGCAAACTGTTCGTCCTGATGGTGGTCGACCAGTTGCGGGAGAAGAACAAAGAGCTGCCCATCACCCATGCCCTGCTGCTGGAATCGATGGCCAGCCTGCACACCGACCAGGGCTATAAGTTGATGAAAAATTGGAACATGCCCGAAGAGTATTGCCTCGTCACCAGGGACCACCACCGGAGCGACTACGATACCAAGAACTACATGCTCCTCATGGTCCGCCTGGCCGACACGGCCTGCCTGAAACTGGGCATCGGTCTCTCCACGGACGATACCCTGGAGCTTTCCGCCAGGGAAGAAGCCCATTTGCTGAATCTCTCCGAGATCGATCTTGCCGAACTGGAGATCCACCTGGAAGACACCACCATTCTTTTTGGCTGAAAAGGAGCGCCTGGAAATTATGCGAAAGACAAGGATGTCGTTGGCTTGGTCGATTGCTTTGCTCATGTTCCTTCTTCCTGCGGCCCATGCCGAACAGGTGATCCTGCCGCTCACCCTCGACCACCGACTGCTGACTTCCCTGGTTATCAAGGATACCTTCACCGGCAGAAATCACAGTGCCGCGATCGTCGGCAGCCCAGGCGACTGCATGTACATCGGGCTCTCCGAACCGAAATTCACCACGGCCGGCAGTTTTCTCCAGCTGGAGATGCGACTGTCCCTCCGGCTGGGCACCGAGCTCGGCACGGAGTGTCTCGTGCCCCTCGAATGGCAGGGCTATATCACCCTGGTGCAGCAGCCGGTCTTCGACAATCAAACCCTCAGCCTCGCCTTCCGCACCGTCGATTCCAAGCTCTACAACCTCAACCGGCAGCCGGGGTCCGTTGCCGGCGTGCTCTGGGACTTCGCCAAACCCAGGGTGCTGGAACACTTCGGTCGGGTCCGCATCAATCTCGCGCCGCCGATTCGCGAGATGCGCGACTTTCTCGCGCCGCTCTTTCACGAGGAGGCCCGCCAGGCAACCCAGACCATGCTGGACAGCCTGCGCGGCGGGGACGTTACGATCGAAAAAGATGGCGTGGTGGTCCAGTTGATGGCCGAGGTCGAGGAGATTTTCTCTCCGGAAGAAAAGCCGGAGAGCGCCGAACTCACGCCCGAGGAGCACCGCTGGCTGATCCGCCTCTGGGAGACCTGGGATGCCCTCTTGGTGCAGCTGATCACCACCATCGCCATCGATCCGCCCCTGCGTCCGGAGGACCGGGAACTGCTCATCGATGTACTGCTCGATACCCGCCATGCCTTTGTGGCGACGCTCGACGAGGAGGACATGAGCCAGGATTTCGTGCGGGAGCAGTTTGTCCTGGCCTGGCGCGATCTGGGCCCCATCTTCCGGCGGCAGCTGTTTGCCCGGTCGGACAACAACAGCCTCGGGTATCTCGCCTTCTTCACCGCGGCGGATGCCCTGGCGGTATTCGATCGGATGGGTCCGTCGTTTGGCATCGAGATCAGCGAACAGGGGCTATTGCGTCTCGCCACCATGTTGACCGGCGGCGAGACCCCGTTGCCCTACAGTCTCGAAGTCGACGAAGGGCTGCGTAAGCTGTTGCAGCTGCCGATGTTGAAAGGCAGCGATGACATGCTGTTCGAGAATGATATAGAGGAGATCGATTTGCCGGTCGAAGAAGAGAAAGATCCGTTTTCGCAGGTGTCGGACTTCTTTTTTACCCCGGCGTATGCAGCGGAGGAGCAGCCCTATGACAAGATTCTCGAATGGCGGTTGCCGAAAGATAATATCGACGGCTATGTCCAGCGGGTGAGAGCGGTGCTTGACGAGGTATCGCTCTCGGTCGTCGCCAGGCAGCAGCTTCCCGACCAGCTCCATGGGATGTACCAGAAGATGATTGTGGCCACGGCCTGGCAGGAAAGCTGCTTTCGGCAATTTATCGAAAAAGGAAAAAAGCTCACTTACTTATTGTCGTATAACAATACTTCGGTCGGAGTTATGCAGGTTAACGAGCGGGTGTGGCGCGGCTTGTACGATATCCGCAAACTGCGCTGGGACATTCGCTACAACGCCCTGGCCGGCTGCGAAATCGTCGATCTCTATCTGCGCCGCCACGCCCTGAGCGACAAGGCCCCTGCCCGCGGCATGGATCTCGACCTGCTGGCCAGGGGAGTCTATGCCATGTATAACGGCGGCCCCGGGCAATACAAAAAATACCTGGAAAGGGCGAAGACCGGCAAAACCTACCTGAGCGACCGGTCCTTTGCCGAGAAGCTGAAATGGGTGGAGATGAGAGACTGGGAAAAGATCTCGGAGTGTCTGGGGAGCGGCTGACAGTAATCTATGTCACTATTTACTCCCGGTGAACATCACCTTCGGGTCGAAGCCGATGATCAGGGCGCCCCAGTGTCTCTCGTCGATATAGATCGGCAGGGAAAGATCGTTGAGGATCTGGCCAGTATCCCGCATGTAGGTCTGCATGAGCAGGTTTTCGGTATGGGTGCAGCGCCTTTTTTCCGTCTCGTTGCTGAAAAAGATGCGTTGATGGCGGCTGTGGATCAGGTCGTGGGCGGGGTTGCCGGTCATCGGCTGGGAGAAGGCGGCATGGTGGGCGGGCAGATAGCCATTCCGGTCGACGGCGAGCACGTAGATCACGTCGGGCATCTGGGTTTTGGCCACTTCGTAGAGCGGAATCATTTCCGTTTCGAAGGCTTTGGTGAAGGCGGCGACATGCTTCTGCGGATTGGTGCCCGCGACCTTCTGATAATTGGTGTCGAAAACGTTTACTCCCTGCTTCCGGAGTTGCTGGATTTTCTTTTCATAGACGAGGCGAACCTCCTGGGCCTTTTCG
>Ga0154407_1021_pt1 | contig 21809 bp, 14 predicted proteins | sample RifGroB2_FD_115911 | JGI IMG/M metagenome (GOLD analysis project Ga0154407, IMG submission 115911) | Desulfobacterales bacterium GWB2_56_26
AGGCGTTTTTTCGCCGAAAAAAATATCAATGTGGACATCGAGTTCTCCTGGGGAGCAACCGAGGCAAAGGTCGTTTCTGGCCTGGCCGACGCCATCGTCGAAGTGACGGAGACGGAAAGCACTATCCGCGCCCACGGTCTCAGGATCATTCACGAGCTGATGCAGTCCAATACCCAGTTCATCGCCAACAAGGATGCCTGGACCGATCCGTGGAAACGGGAAAAAATAGAGAACATTGCCCTGCTGTTGCAGGGAGCTTTACGGGCGAATCGGATTGTTGGTCTGAAGATGAACGTTCCCGATGAAATCATCGAAGACATCGTCGCTGTACTGCCGAGCATCAATGCACCGACGGTGGCTCGTCTCTATAACCAGAACTGGTATTCGGTCGAAACGGTGGTGTCCGAGGATATCGTCAGGGATCTGATCCCTAAGCTGAAAAAACTCGGGGCCGAAGGCATCATCGAGTACTCCTTGAACAAAGTTATTTAGGAGCCGTTACGAAATATCCAGGCCATTTTCACCAATTTCGTTACGGCTCCTTAGACCGTTTCGACCATCATTTTGGCCATGTTATTTTTTTGACAATGGCTTAAGATTGATCAGGCAGGAGCCGGTAGCGAAGGTATCGTTGTCGGCACTGTCTGGTGAACATTTTCCAAGACACAGGAGAATCACAATGGATTTCAACAAAGTCGAGTTTCTCCTGAGTGTCCATCGCTTAAAGCAGTTGCCACCGGTCGAACTGCCGGAGATCGCCTTTGCCGGTCGGTCCAATGTCGGCAAATCCAGCCTCATCAATACTCTCATCGGCCGGAAAAGCCTGGTCAAGGTGAGTTCCAGACCCGGTAAAACCCAGGGCCTGAATTACTTCAGGGTGGGGGACGATTTCTTTCTCGTCGACCTGCCGGGGTACGGCTTTGCCAAGGTGCCGAAGGTCATGCAGAATGCCTGGCAGTCGCTCATCTCCTCCTATCTGGAATCCCGGGAAAGCCTGAAGTGTGTCGTCGTCATCATCGATGTCCGGCACGAACCGAAAAATCAGGATACCCAGCTCATCCAGTGGCTTAATGAAAAAGCCATTCCCTGCCTGCCCGTGTATACCAAAATCGACAAGCTTTCCGGCAACGAGCGGGAAAAAAATGCCAATTTGCTGGATGCCGGACACGGCATCAAAAGCCGGAACAGGGTGCTGTTTTCGGCCAAGACGGGACAGGGACGAGATGACCTGATCGCTGCCCTGGCCGGTTTTCTCGGCAGCTGAGAGCATAGCCGTAGCCTCTCCTGCTATCCCTCTGCCTCTTCCTTCTGCTTCTACTCTCTCTTTTCTTAACGTCGCCCCTCTCCCAACCGGCGAATTTTTTTCGCGTTTTTTCCGTCTCTTCGATATGATATTGTAGTAACCGCTCGAAGTGTTCGTCCGTTACCCTTATGCATTTGCAAAGAAATAGAGAATAACGCCGTTTGGCGTCAGGAGGAACAATGCAGGAACTGTCCAAGTCGCAGAAAGCACGCATCGCCATCCGCACCTTCAAAATTTTGGCGGACTCTTTTACCCTGCAGGGTTCCTACAAGCCCTCCGGCAAAGTCGGCGAGAAGCTGGCCGAAGCCTTGAAGCAGCTCAGCCCGGAGATTTACGGCTATATGACCGATTCCAGGATAAGCGAACTGAAAGGGCTGGAATACGTGATCGATCGGATGCCGAAGGGGATCGAACAATGTACGCGGATCATTCTCACCGCCCAGGAGGATTTCCAGAATACGTCCTTTGCCAAGATAGTGCCGCTCAAGAGACGCAGGGTATCCTACGCGGTTTCCGAAAAAGAGCTGTGTTTTGTCATCACCACCGGCAAAAGTGAGATTTACGATATCCTTACCCATATCACCTTCCTCAACATCGAGGCGCAGAAGATTTACCAGCAGGCCTGCAACAGGGTGGAGGGGGTGAGTTTCGAATGGGCGGAACTTGAACGGATCGTCACGATGGAGCAGAATCTTGAGGGAGAGGAACTGGAACAGGCGATCTGGAATCTTTCCATCATCCTCGGGCGAACCTACAAGGAGACGCGCGAGACCTATGAAAACCTGGAAAAGAATAAAAGGGAGTGCAATTCGAACAACGGCCTATTTGCGATAATCTACGGCATCGGCAAAAGAATAATGGCGGAACAGAGCTCGAAGAAAAACGAACTCACCGTGTACTTTACGCCCTCGCTGCACGAGATGATCGACCACCAGAAATACGCCTCGCTCTGGGCCAAAAAGCTCAATGACAAGCTGATATCCCTCAATCTCCAGCATCGGCCGATCCATGTGATAAGCGCCAACATGCATTCGATGCGAAATCTCCTCTATGGGCCGGGAGCGCTGGCCGAATCGAAAGAGGCCATCCCCGACGATCTCTTCCTGATGGTCAGGGAACTGCGGGATATGGAGGAGATCATCGCCAGCTATGCAAGAAATCATGGTTTCATCTTTCAGGAAGATGAGTCGGGTTCCACTATAGATGCCAATATCATCGATCTTGCCTGCATCGACCAGCATCATATTCACCCCTCGCTCAAGATCAATTGCCAATTTATCAAGGAAAACGAGCCGGTGATTATTGTCATCGACTATGCCTTCGGCACTCAGGCCTTTGACATCATGGACGAACTGCTAAAACCGGAAAGGATCGAGGGGGGCGAACAGTCCTTGCAGATCAAATCCATTTCCATTATGGGCAAGGCCGGGGTGCTGCCCGGCAAAAAAGGCGACATCATGCTAGCCACCGCCCATGTCATGGAGGGAACTGCTGATAATTATATCGTCGACAACGATCTCAGTGTAGACGATTTCGGCGACTATGCAACGGTGTTTGCCGGGCCGATGGTCACCGTGCTCGGTACCTCGCTGCAGAACCGCGATGTCCTGGAACGTTTTCATACCTCCGCCTGGCGGGCCGTGGGACTCGAAATGGAAGGAGGCCACTATCAGCGCGCCATCAATGGCGCTATCATCCAGGGCCATATCCCGGCCGATATGAAAACCCGCTATGCCTACTACGCCTCGGACAACCCGCTCATCAGCGGCCAGACTCTTGCCGCGGGACCGATGGGCGACGACGGCATAGTGCCAACTTATCTCATCTCCAAGGTGATATTGGAAAAAATTGCCAATTATGACAACGTTGCCGACTGAGCGCACACGCCTCATAAAAAACCATTTTCTGCTTGGCTTCTCACCCTGGATTCTGGCGATCGCCTGTACCCTGCTGTTGCTGCTGCTGGCCATGTTCACCGTCAGCAATTATCAACGGGAAAAGGAATTGATCGGCGAGGCTCTCGTTCAGAAAGGTCTCACCCTGATGCGTTTTATCAACAGTTCCGCCCGAGAAGCCATACGGGAGAATATCCGTTTATCTGGGCCGTGGCTCGGCTGGGAAGAGCAGATGCAGGCGGCCATGGAACAGGCTGCCGAACAGCCGGGCGTCGACCAGGTGCTGCTCCTGGATTCCGGTGGACAGATTCTGGCGGGCGCAGGCAGAGAAGTGCCCGCCAGGCAGATCGATGACGATACTTTATCCTTCGTGAGGAGCCTGCAGCCGGGAGGTCGAAGGGTATTCATTACCCGCATTACCAAGGAAACAGGTGACCGGGAGGCCAGGCAGAAATTTCAGATCGCCTCCTGGTATCTGCCTGTCAATATGCCCCAGCCTATGCCGGATTCCATGGACAGAGGTTCCCGGCGAGGGCCGATGATGAGAATGTTCTCCCATCATCCCGAATACGAAAAAATCCAGGGGGAGATGAAAAAACTGCTCGACCGGCATCCGCTCTATCTGGTGCAGCTGGATTTCGAGCAGTTCAACACGCCGCTCAGACGCCAGCTGCTGCAGGTCCTCATCCTTTCGGCGGTTATTCTTCTGGTCGGCCTCGGCGGGTCGCTTGCCTTTATGACGCTCAAGGGCTTGAAGGGATCGCAGCAACGGCTCGGGACGATGCGGGCCTTCACCGATATTCTCGTATCGTCTTTACCGGTAGGCCTGATCGCTACCGACAGCAGCGGGACCATTCAAGTGTGTAATGAGGCTGCAGCCGAGATGCTGGGCGGCGCTAGAAAGGCGATTCTCGGCAAGATGCCTTTGGCCGGACTGCCGCCGGGTCTGGCGCAGATGTTTTCCGGGAAGTCGAGGGAAGTTGCGGTTCGGCGTCAACGAGAAGTCGCCCTGGAAAGCAGTGCCGGTGAGCCAAGGATATTGCAGCTGGCCTCGGTGGTTGTTCAGGATGAGGGACACGATTTTGCCGGGGAAGTCCTGCTTATCAGAGACTTGACGGACGTAAAACTGCTTGAAAAGCAATTACAACGCAGCGAGCGTCTGGCGGCGCTCGGTAAAATGGCGGCAGGGGTTGCTCATGAACTGCGGAATCCGTTGAGTTCCATCAAGGGGCTGGCGGTACTGCTCAAATCCCATTTCACCGAACCGGGCAGAGAGGCGGAAACAGCCGATGTACTGGTCAAGGAAGTGGAACGGCTGAATCGAAGCATCGGCGAACTTCTGGATTATGCAAAACCAGGACAACTGAACAAGGCGCCGGTGTCGATAGAGGAAATCCTGCGGAAGACCCTCTCCCTCGTGCAGATGGATACTGAGGCCTTCGGCATAACCGTCGAGCTTTCTCTGCAGGACGACCTGCCGGAACTTACGGTCGACAGCGATAAACTCAAGCAGGTTTTTCTCAACCTTTTGCTGAATGGTATTCAAGCCATGCCGGAGGGCGGCACGCTGCGTCTCGATTTGACCAAGGACGAACGGAATATGAACATCGTCATCAGAGATACCGGGACAGGAATTTTGCCGGAAAATCTGCCGCGGGTGTTCGATCCGTACTATACCACCAAAAATGACGGTACCGGACTGGGCCTGGCCATGTCGGCAAAGATTGTCGAAGAGCATGGCGGCTGGATCAAGATAGCAAGCGTTCCGGAAGAATTCACCGAGGTGCGGGTTGTCCTGCCTATCTGAAAGATGGCATGCGTTACCGGTGCAAGGTCAGCAGCCCGGTTCCTTTTTGGGGCTGAATGCAGAGAATGGCCGAGATTATTGCATAAAAATGTCCGGGGTGGGAATCCAGCAGAAAGGAATTCATCAGGCAGCCCACGGCCATGGCGATAACTATCCCCTGTAGCAGAAATCTCTTCGGTGGCTGAAGCCGAAAAGCGGCAATGAACTGGGCGCCGAGAAAGGCAAGCCAGACAGTCAGTCCAACCAGGCCGGTCTGCACGCCGATCATCAGATATTCGTTGTGAGGGTTGTCTGTCGGTTTGGTTTTGCTGCTCTTGATGAGTTCCGCCTGGACGGTTTTGAAGGATCCCGTACCATGGCCGAAGATCGGCTTCTGGCCGATAAGGTCCACGCTGTTCTGCCACCAGTCGAAGCGCATGCCAAGGGAAGTGCGGGATGACTCGGCCTGATACCCTTTAACTTCAGCCAGGGCCTCACGAATCCGGGAAGAAAAATTGGCGGACGTCGCAAAGGCGAGAGCGATGACAATTGCCGCAAGAAGGGTTGCGGCCACCGATTTCTTGAATGAGAGGTGTTGGAAGAGGGACAGGAGGATCAGGGCGATGTAAACCAGCATGCCGGTCCGCCCGGGAGCGATATAGAACAGATTGATGGTCGCGGCCAGGAAAAGGACCAGCCATAAGTATCTGTATTGCCTGGAATCGAAGGCTCGCTGCAGGCACCAGAAGGCCAGAATGGCCATAAAGAAATTATGGGTTATGTGGTAAACGACCGAATATCCGTAGCGTTCCGAAGGAATTATGGAGAAAAAGATCCCGTAGGAGAGGATCAGGAGAATGACACAGCCGAGGATAAAGCTGTCTTCGGCAAGTTTCGCGGCGTTTTCGTTGCCGGTCATGAAGGCGACGACCATCGCAAAGAACAGCAGTTCCCGGTATTTTTTCAGGGTCGACAAAGCCTCGTTCATGGGCACGGGACTGTAGAAAAGACCGGCAACAAGCAGCAGAAACAGGATGACGGCCAGAAAGACCAGCTTGTTGCCCTGCATCAGCCGCGGCAGGAAAAAAAATCTGCCGGAGAGAATCCAGCAAACGGCGGCAAGGATGGAGGTGGCTCCCATCAACGAGGTAGAGAAGGGAATGAAAAAGCAGCAGAGGATAATGAAAAAATTCCCTGCAACGTCAAAAATGGATTGAGTATGCGCCAGCTTTCTCATTCTGTCATACGACCTTTACGGCTTGTCGGAGCAATGCCATGAACGGTTGGAAGTGAATCTCCAGTCACAGTTATCACTTGTACTGCATGTTGTACAGCAGTTCATACTCACCTTTTCGATCGATCAGTGTTTCGTGCGGCCCCTGTTCGACAATCACCCCGTCCTTGATGACTATGATCCGCGAAGCATTTTTTATGGTTGAAAGCCGGTGGGCGATAACAAAAGTCGTCCGGTTTTTCATCAGGTTTTCAAGGGCCTTCTGCACCTCTCGCTCCGATTCGGTATCGAGGGCGGAAGTGGCTTCGTCGAGGATGAGGATCGGCGCATTCTTAAGGATGGCCCTGGCGATGGAAATGCGTTGACGCTCACCGCCCGATAGCCGGGCTCCGCCTTCGCCGATAATGGTGTCGAATCCGTTCGGCAGGGACTGAATGAAATCATAGGCATAGGCGGCCCTGGCTGCCTCTTGAACGGTCGAGAGAGGCGCCTGCTGGTCACTGTAGGCGATATTGTTACGCACCGTATCGTTGAACAGGATGGTCTGCTGGGTGACGATGGCGATCTGGTTGCGCAGGGATGCCAGGGTCACTTCCCGGATATCGATGCCGTCGATGAGGATACTCCCTTCCTTCAGATCGAGAAACCGGGGAATGAGATTGGTGAGCGTCGTCTTGCCGCCGCCGCTCGGGCCGACTATGGCCAGGGCTTCGCCGCTCGGAACGGTGAGATTGATGTCGGTCAGGACTGCCGCCTCGTCGTCGTAGCTGTAGGTAAGGTTTTTGAACTCGATGGAGGTAGTGAAGGGCGGTAGAACGACGGCGTCCTTTTTGTCGCATATCTCGGGTTCGATATCGAGAATGGCAAAAATCCGGGTGGCGGCGGCGAGTCCCTGCTGGATGGTGGAGTTGATCCTGGTGACTCCCTTGACCGGCTCATAGGCGGCGATGAGGGCGGTCAGGAAGGCAAAAAACGTTCCGGGAGTAGCCGTTCCGTTGATGACGTCGTTGCCGCCAAACCAGATGATCAGGGCAATGGCCACGCCACCGATGAATTCCATCAGCGGATGCTGCAGGCAGCGGTATTTGGCATCCTTCATCGTCAGACCAAACAGCCGCTTCACCTGACCCGAGAAGCGCAAGCCCTCGTACTCCTCCTTGGTAAAGGCCTTGACGATTCGAGCTCCGGTGATCGTTTCGTGGAGGATGTTGGAAACGTTGGCAACTTCTTCCTGGGTCGAGGTGCTGAGTTTGCGGAAAAGGCGGCCGAACCTGACGATGGGAAAAGCCGCCACCGGCAGGACTATAAATGCGACCATGGCCAGCCGCCAGTTCATGTAAAAGACCACACCGAGCAGGATAATCACCTGAAAAAAGTCACGAACGACGCCGACGAGGGCATTGGAAACCGCCTGCTGCAGCAGGGCCACATCGGAAATGATGCGGGACATGAGGGTTCCGGTCGGCATCATGTTGAAAAAAGAAAGAGATTGCTTGTGGATATGGTTGAAGATCTGCGTGCGGAAGTCACGAATGATCGATTGCCCGACCTGTTCGAGGAGAATCGAATAGAGATAGTAGGCGATGCCTTTCAGGAAGAAGATGAGAATGACGACCAGCGGGATGAGCTTCAGGAAAAAAATGTTCTTTTCCATGAAGATCTTGTCGAGCAGATCTTTCACCAGCCAAGCCTGGGCGCCGGTGAAGCAGGCGACGCAGATCATGGCCAGCATCGCGATCAGGAGTTTCGCCTGGTAGGGAGAAATCACTTTATATAATCGCGAAAAAATTACTTTGTTGGTCATGGATACCGGTACGATGATTATATGAAGGCTGTGAGTCCTGGAAAGCCCGGCAGCCGTGATACGTCCGGCTACGGATTGTCCCTACTATTACACCAGAGATTCCTAATTCTGAAGTATTATTTGAAGAAAATCTGATGGATCGATCGTTTCACCGGCGGATAATCGTCCCTCTTTTTGCTCCAGAGACGATGGAAGAGGCTGAACCATTGTTCCGGATATTGTCTGATCCACGGTTCGTAGAGTCGGATGCTGCGGGTAGAGATATCATTGATGCTGGAATCGTCGATCCCCTCGTAGTGAGGCAGGTCGACAACGTCGAAATCGATATGCAGCTCGCCGTCCTTCATGTAATAGACACTGGTGAATACCGGCGCCAGTTTTCTCAGATGCAGCATCGCCGCGCCTTTGGCGCAGGCCAGCGGCCGGTTGAAGAACATGACCTTGGTGCCGCGGCTGGTATAGCTTTGATCCAGGCTGACGATGAGCAGCCGGTTTCGTTCGAGGGCTTTTTCAAAGGCCTTCATGCCGTCGTAACTGCTCAGATGTTCGAGGCTTTTACCATAGCGCTCCCGTTGACGCACAAAGAATCGGTCCGATAACGGATTGCTCTGCTTCTGGTAGATCAGGCTGGTCGGTAAGCCGGAGAGATTGAACCAGGCGAAATAGGCCTCAAACCAGCTGGCATGAATGGTGGTCAGAACCACACCCCGACCATCAGCCAGAGCCCGTTGCACTTTGTCGAGACCGGTGATCCTGGCGTTTTCAATCACTTTTCTGAGACTCTTGCGGTGAAGAATGAACACCAGTCCAAAGGTCCTGGTGAACTGCAGATATACCCTTCTCAGCAGGCTCAATTTCTCGCTGTGGCTGAGTTCCGGAAAAACGGCCGAAAGATTTTGGTATGCCACTCTGATGCGGAAGGGAAATACTACCCAGGCAAGATAGCCGAGGGTACTGCAGAGAAAAAGGATCGCCGGCACTGGCAGAAGATTGATGGAAAAGATGACCGATCTGAGCAGGAGATATTCCAGTTGATGCTTCAGTTTCATAATGAGCGGTGAGAAAGATCGAGAGTTTTCAGGATGATGAAGATGATTGTTTTGTTACTTGCTGCGCGAGTCCACAAAGTTTAAGGTCACGGCTTAATAACACATATCGCCTCAACATGCACGTCGGCAGGCGAGTTGTCAGCATTTTGCCGCCTGTCCCTTCCAAGCCTGCTGGAGTACCTAGTGTCCTGTCAAGCCACGTCTGTTGCATCTTGCTTGCCCTTTTGGCTTCCTGACTTCGTTACTTCTTCGGTTACATAGCGCTGCTATGCGCCATCAGTCGTGCCTCGCAGGAAACCAAAATTGCGGCGCAATATTGCAACATCTGAGGTTTGACATGACACTAGCTTAGGGTGATTTTTGGCGGAGAGGATATATAGTAGTCAGAAATCATAATACCTTCCCTTTGTTGATGGAGTTCGCTGAATAAATGAATAAAAAGACGTGGTGTGGCAAGACATTCCTTCCGGTACTGGTATTGATAGCAGGTATGCTGTTCGGCAGATTGGGCTATGCCGGGAGCGAAACGGCTGTGACGGAGTGCTTTTCGACGGCCTGGCCTTCCGAGCTCAGCACCCTTCAACCGGACCCGGCGCTGGTCCGCGGTCGGTTGGCCAACGGATTTCGCTATGTTTTAAAGAAAAACGGCGAACCCGACAACAGGGTCGCCATCTATCTCAATGTCCAGGCAGGGTCCCTGCACGAAAAGGACAACCAGCGGGGCGTGGCTCATTTCCTCGAACATATGATGTTCAAGGGAACCGCCAATTTTCCGGCCGACAGCCTGATCGATTACTTTCAATCGATCGGCATGAATTTCGGGGGCGATACCAATGCCCATACCACCTACGAGCAGACCGAATACCATATCATTTTGCCCAACGGTTCGGAACAGGAACTCGAAAAAGGCTTCCTGGTCGTCGCCGATTATGCCGGACGGGCCCGGTTGGAAGAATCGCAGATCGATAAGGAACGAGGGGTGATCCTCGCCGAAAAGAGAGCTCGGGATTCCGCAGCTTATCGTATCCATGTCGACAGTACGGCCTTTGCCTTTCGGGGGACGCTATTGCCAGAGCGGATACCCATCGGCGGAGAAGAGATTCTGCAGAAGGCGGATCGCAATCTCCTGAAGTCCTATTACGATGCCTGGTACCGGCCGGAAAAAATGATTCTGGTGGTGGTCGGTGATATGGACCTGCCGGCGGCGGAAGGGTTGATAAAAAGACATTTTGGCCAACTCTCGCCGCGTTCCGAACGGGCGGAATGCCCTGATTTCGGCAAGCTGACAGATCGGGACACGGAAGTTTTCTACCGCTATGAACCGGAGCTGGGCAAAACCAACGTCTCAATCGAGACGTTCTGGAACATGGAACGTCGGAACGACTCCCTGCAGCTGGAACGTGAGGAATTGATTCGTTTCATTGGCACGATGATCATGGGATATCGGCTGCAGCGGTTGGAGGAACGGGAGAATTCCCCCTTTACGCAGGCCATGTATGCCGCGTCGGATATCGTCGACCGGATTGGTTTTGGCTCCATCTCCGCGCAAACCCAACCGGAAAAATGGCAGGAGAGCCTCGGTCTACTGGATGCTACCCTCCGGCAGGCAATCCAATTTGGTTTTGACGACAAGGAGCTCGACCGCGCCAAAAAAGAAATTCGCGCCGACCTCGAGGCCCGGGTCCTCAACGCCCATTCCGAAGATTCGCGGGCGATCGCCCGAAAGATCATTAAAAATCTCAACAGCAACCGCGTCTACCAGTCTCCGGAGCAGGAGATGGCCTTGTACGGACCGATCGTCGATCAGATACAGCTGGAAGAGGTCAACCGGGAATTTCGGGAAGTATGGCATCGTGAGAGCAGACTGGTATCGGTGGTCGGCGACATTCAGTTGGGCGAGAACGGCGATAAGGTCATCGGCGAGTTTTACCGGCAGGGCCGGGAAAAAACAGTTGCCGAACTGCCACAAGGAAACAGCCAGACCTTTCCGTATCTTACGCCGCCCGAAGCTCCCCGGGATGGCCCGAAGAGTACCGATGTTGCCGATATCGGGGTGGAAAAGCTGGTATTTCCCAACGGCCTCATCGTTAATCTGAAGAAAACCGACTTCCAGGAAAACAGGGTCCAGGTTGTCATTCACTTCGGCAGCGGAGAGCAGAGCGAGCCGCAACCGGGGATGGCCATGCTGACGGAAGAAATCATCAACAGTTCCGGTAGTAGCCGTTTGCCGCAATCGGAAATGGATGCCCTGGTGGCCGGCAGCTCCGTGGAATGGCGGTTTCGAATCGGCGAATCGGCCTTTTCCTGGGTCGGCAGCGCCCTGTTTAAGGATTTTGACCTGTTCGTTCAAGTGCTGCACACCCTGCTGTATGATCAGGGATTCCGGGAAAATCAGTACGGTAACGTGAAGGCCAAGGTCCTGCGGCTTTACCAGAAGGCGAGTCGTGAGATTGACGGGGCAATGGCTCTGGACATTCAACCTTTTCTGGCCGATCACAACCCGCATTTCGGCCTGCCGCCGCTGAAGGACGTGGCCAAAATCGAATTTGCCCAATTGAAAGAATACGCGACCTCGTTTGCCCGTCCCGATGATCTGGAGATTTCCGTGGTCGGCGATTTCGACCGGGAGAAGGTGGTGAATACCCTGGCGCACTATTTTGCCGGTGCAACGCTGCACAAACCCAAGATCCCCGAAACTTCGACCATCCGTTTTCCCGAAGGCAGAAAGCTTCAGGTGGAGGTGGATACCTCGATCGACAAATCGCTCGTTGTCGTGGCCTGGCCGACTAGCGGCAGGTGGGAAATCTCCCGGAACCGACGATTGCAGATTCTGGCCGGGGTTTTGGGAGACAGGCTGAGAAAATCGATCAGGGAATCCCTCGGCGCGACCTATTCCCCCCAGGTGACCAGCTTCAGCAGCCGGGTATACCAGGGGTATGGCTTTATTATTGCCCAGATGGTGGTAAAACCCGGGAGTGAAGAGTCGATTATTGGGGAAGTGATCAGGATCGGCGACCTGCTGCAGCAGGAGGGGGTCGGCGAAGAGGAATTGGTTCGTGTCAGAAAGCCGGTGGTCACCGCTTTGCTCGACGGGGTGGAGACGAACCATTACTGGCTGGGTTCGGTGCTCGGCCTGTCGAGCAGATATCCCGAACAGTTGCACTGGCCGAGAACGATTATCAGCGATTTTTCGTCGATTACCGCCGACGAGATCAGCCAGCTGGCCCGGCGATATCTGCAGAGTTCATCGGCGGCCATCGCCAGGGTGACGCCGAACGATGCCGTGACGGATCCTCAAAAAGAACGGTCGGAAACCATGGCGCAGACGGAAAAGGAGACAAAGGACACGCGGAAGACGGTCAGATGAAAAATGGTGGCGAATACCCTGAAGGCCGTGCAAATTAAGAATAAATTTGCTTTTTCCAGGCAATTATGGGAAGAAGAAGCGTGGAAATCAGCCCCATGAGGAATGCGTAATTTCTTTGAGCAAGAGGTTTGGTCATGAATATTTCGGCAAGCGAGAGCCGCGAGGCAAGCAGTTTCCGCTTCGGGCAAATGAGACGGAAAGACCGCAGAGCAGGGGTGCCGGGATTTGTCGGCGATATCGCCGACGGTAATCTGGTCCTTGGGGGAATGATCGAAGACATATCCACCGGCGGTTTCAGGATCACCAATATTCCGGAATTTTTCCAGGCCGAGAAGCATACCTATTCGGCCGTCCTCTCCGGCGGTGGCAAGCATTACCGGCTGTTGGCAAAACCATGCTGGAGAAAGAAGGGGAGAGGGCAGGGCCAGATCGAAATGGGCTTCAAGATCATCGATGCCCCCTGGGAGTGGGTCGAACTGACCATGAAGGAGATCCCCGATTTCGACTATGAGGACGGTTTTTTCGGCAATTTCAATTGAAAAACCCGCTTCGGTTAGCCAAACCGCTTTCTCAGTCTTTCGCCAATTGTACTACAGTGTCAACCTGATCGGGCAGTGGGCGTAAATCCCCTGCGGATCGTCGAGCAGCAGGTAGCTCTCCAGCCGCGATTCAAGCGACTTTTTCAATCGTAACACAATCGGAAAAGTCGCAGCCTTGTCGGAGGGGAGTGATGGCATGGCCGCTGCAAAAAATTGCAGGAACTGCTCCTTCATCGATTCGGGCGGGGTGATATATTCCGTCTCGTATTCTTTAATGCCGGCTAGATCCGCTGCCGCCTCGATGGCTTCGTCGAGATTTCCGAGCTTATCCACCAGTCCCAAAGCCAGGGCCGATTTGCCGTCGTATACCTTGCCTTCGGCCAATTCCCCGACCCGGGCTTTTGCCATTTTCCTGCCGGTTGCAACTATATCCAGGAATTGATCATAGTTGTAGGCGATCGCCTGCTGAATTGCCCCTTTCAGTTGTTCCGGTAAAGGCTGCGTGAGGTCGAGGCCGGAAGACAACGGTGTCGTTCCCGTGCCATCGGAGTAGATGCCAAGCGAAGCCAGCGTTTTCTCGAAAGTGGGGATAGCGCCGAAGATGCCGATCGAGCCGGTGATGGTGGTGTCGGAAGCCCATATTTGGTTGGCATCGGCTGCAATCCAGTAACCGCCGGAGGCGGCGACGGTGCCCATCGACACGACCACGGGTTTGCCTGTTTTCTTCAGTTCCAGCACCTCCTGGCGAATGACTTCGGAGGCGAAGGCGGATCCCCCCCCGGAATTGATGCGCAATACCAAGGCCTTGATCTTGTCATCTTCCTTGGCCTTTTTCATGAGCTCAGCCAGTGAATCTCCGCCGATGAAGCCAGGCGGCTGTTTGCCCGGCAGGATGGTGCCTTCGGCAACGATCAAGCCGATTTTACCGTTTTCGGAGACGGTTTGACCGAACGAGGGCTGAACGGAGTCGTAGTAGTCGAGGGAAGAGATGGTATGCAGTTTTTCCTCGGTGGTTTTGGTCAGTGTAGTGATGTAGGAGGTAATCTGCGGTCTGGTCCAGATATGATCGACCAGTCCGGTTTTCTGTGCCAGCTGGGCGGTGTTGCCGCCCGTTTCGGCCAGGGCCGCAGTAATGTTGTTGGTGTAATTCTCCAGTACTTCTTGAGAAAGCCCCCGCTGAACCTGGATATCGTCCGTATAAACCTGCCAGAGTGCTGAAAGCCATTTCTGATTCTGCTCGCGATCCTCGATGGACATATTGTCGCGGGTGAAGGGTTCCAGCGCCGATTTATAGGTACCTACCTTGAAAATGTTGTAATTGACCGAAAGCTTCTCGAGAGCCTCCCGGAAATAGAGCCGGTACACGCTCAGGCCATGGATATCCACACCGCCCATCGGGTTGACGATGATCTTGTCGGCATGTGTGGCAAGATAATATTGCGCCTGACTGTAATAATCTTCGGCGGCGACCACCGGTTTGCCGGAAACCTTGAAGGTATCAAGCGCCTGTCCGATGACCTGCAGCTGGTTCAACCCGGCATTGTCCAGGTGTTTTAAATTGAGGAGCAGGACTGCAATGCGCTCGTCCGTCGCCGCTGTTTCTATGACATCCAATATATCCTGCAAGACGGTTTCCGGCTCCGGGGCATCCGGATCTACGGAATCGCCGAACAATTTTTCAAGAGCACTGACGATTCTTCGTTCTTCGACGATATTCCCTGAAATATCGAGCCGAAGTACGGAATTGGGGGGGATGAATCTTTCTTCTCCCGGAATCAAGGCGATGGCAATGCTTACCAGAATGATCAGCAGGAGCATATTGAACAACAGGTTCCTGAGTACGGCAAAAACCTTACCCGTGTATTTGAAGATGTTGAAGATGGCCAGGAAAAGATCTTTCATTATGTTGTCTTGTGCTCCAAGGTGAATGAAGGAAACTGTTTTCGCCGAAAGATAACCACACTATCCGCACTCTTCAACGGATCTACCGCAGATTCCTGCCGTAAAAGGGAGTTTTAATTGACGGGGCAGGCTTTTTTCATCGACCAGCTTCGATAAGGAGAGGCCGAGGAGTCGGATTTTCCTGCTACCTGCGGCCGTGGCATGCAGCAGGGTAGGGAGTAAAGGAAGGATGTCTGCCGAGGTAAACAGCGGTGTTTTGACGGTAATCGAACGGCTTATCGTGATAAAATCGAGGTACCTGACTTTCAAGGTAAGATTGTAGCCGCCTATCCGCCTTTTTCCCAGGGAATGGTCCAGCTCTTCGGCAAGATCGGCGAGAATAGCATTGATCGTCCCGATATCGTCGGTGTCGGTCGCAAGGGTTGTCTCGCAGCCGATGGATTTGCGGATGCGCTGCGGCTCGACCGGTCGGTTGTCGATTCCTCTGACGATGTCGTGGAAAAAGGAACCGTATTTGCCGAAATGACGAATCAGCTGGTCCTCCCGCCACTGACGAAGTTCGTAGCCGGTGGTAATTCCCAGTTGATGCATCTTCCGTTCGGTTGCCTTGCCCACCCCATGGAATTTCCGGATGGGCAGCGAAGCAAGGAATTCAAGCGCCTTGTCCGGCGGAATCGTGGTGATGCCGTTGGGCTTATTGATATCGGAGGCGACCTTAGCCAGGAATTTATTGAAAGAAACCCCGGCCGAGGCGGTCAACTGCAACTCCCGGAATATGTGCCGGCGGATTTTCTCGGCAAGGAGCGTGGCCGATGGGTTGTTGGAGTTGTTGACGGTCACATCGAGATAGGCCTCATCCAGGGAAAGGGGTTCCACCAACGGGGTGTACAGGTGGAAAATTTCCATGATTTTGAGAGAAATTTCCTTATACCTGCTCATCCGGGGCCGGACAAAAATGGCGCCCGGACACAACCTGGCCGCCTTGGCGCAGGGCATGGCCGAATGTATGCCGAAACGGCGGGCTTCATAGGAACAGGCCGCCACGACTCCGCGACTCTGGGGGCTGCCTCCAACAATTAAAGGTTTCCCTTTGAGCGAACAATTATCCTTTTGTTCTATGGAAGCAAAAAAAGCATCCATATCTATATGAATTATTTTCCGTTTGCTGTACATCTGCCTCAAGGGAAAAGGGGAAGCTGTCGATGGCAAGGCGGAAAGTTGCTGCCCCGTCTGGAATTGGGTGTCGGCGATTTCATTGTAATGGAGTAAAAAACAAGAACGTCAGAATCACATAGGGCGCATTGGGCGCCGTAGGGCTTTGCCGGAGCCATCATAAAAACCGGAACATCATTTACCAAAAATACTCATTTCAATAGAAAAGAACCATGAATAAGAAACAGATCATTGCTTCGAGTGTGCTCTTTGAAGGACTCCCTCCGCGACAGCTTGAAGATATCAACAATCTGGCTATCGAGAAGACCTATCAGCGCGGCGAGACCATTTTTTTTGAGGGGGATAAAGGCATCGGGTTTTATATGGTCGGCGAGGGGAAGGTGAAAATCTTCAAGGTGTCGCCGATGGGAAAAGAGCATATTCTTCATATCTTCGGCGAAGGGGAACCCTTTGGCGAGGTACCGGTATTCCATGGCCAGCCTTTTCCGGCCACCGCCGAGGCCCTGGTCAAAACCACGACCATTTTTTTCCCCCGGGACAGGTTTGTCAAGCTGGTGGAGGCCAATCCCTCCATCGCCCTGAATATGCTCGCCGTGCTTTCCATGCGGCTGCGCCGGTTTGCCAGCCAGATCGAGAGCCTTTCCCTCAAGGAGGTTCCGGCCCGTTTGGCCAATTACCTGCTGTATTTGAGTGAGGAACAGGGCGGACGGGACGAAATTCTGCTCGATATCTCGAAGGGTCAGCTGGCGAGCCTGCTGGGGACTATCCCGGAAACATTGTCGAGAATCTTTGCCAGGATGAGCGAAGAAGGGCTGATTCGCGTGGAGGGACGAAATATCTACCTGATTGACAGAAAAGGCTTGCTGGCCAAGGAATAATCTCTGGACGATTAAAGAGTTTCGTCAGGTTGATCCCGGGCAAAGCGGATAAAACGAAAACCGCGGCTTGAACTATCCCCTTGCGTCGGCACCCTTTTTTTATTAGAAAATGACGTTTTCATTTTTTCAGAAATTCTATTTCTCCGGTATCTCCGGAACTTCAAAAAGTGCGCATAATCAGAACTGGCGGGAGAAAGCAATGCCAACGGTGACAAATCAGCCGCTGATCTCGGTCATAATTCCTGCATACAATCACGAAAGGTTTATCGGGGCAGCAGTTGACAGTGTTCTGCACCAGACGGTGGCCGATCTCGAATTGATTGTCATCGATGATGGATCGACCGACAATACCGGCGCAATCGTCAAGGCCTATCCCGATCCGCGGCTGACCTATTATTTCCAGGAAAATCAGGACGCCTACAACACCATCAACCGTGGCTTTTCCCTGGTGAAAGGCCGGTATGTCGCGATTCTCAATTCGGACGATGTCTACACCCTGGACCGCTTTGAAAGGTTGCTGGACTATTGCCGGGAGCATGGAGCGGAGTGTGTGCTTTCGGATGTTGTTCCCATCTCCGATACCGGCGAGATCTTCGACGATCCGGATTTCGGCTGGAATATCTGGCATCTGAAAAACCGGGACTATTATTTCGCCTGCGGCGATATCTACCGGGCCTTTCTCAAGGGCAACTTCATGGTGACCACCTCGAATCTGTTCATGACCGCGCACGCCATGCGCACTGTCGGCAACTTCTGTTCCCTGCGCTATCTCCACGATTACGACTTCATTTTCCGGATGATGCTTGCTTTTCCGGGCGGGGTACATTATCTCGACAGGGAAAAGTTGCTCTATTATCGGATCCACTCCGGCAACACCCTCGGCGAGGCCGCCATCATCGGCCGCGAGCAGGATCAGGCGCTTATCGCGAAATACATGACAGCGAGAATTCCGGTGGCATTACAAGACGATGTGGCCGCCGGAGCCGAACGCTTGATCGAACTTGGCCGCGAACTGCATGAAGTGCGCATGGCTCTGGCCCCGGAACATCATCCCCAAGGTGTACGGCCGGCCGTGAAAAACCTGATTCAAAGCTTCCAAATCTGGATAAAGAAAAAAATCCGTCACGTCGAGCCAGCTGAGAATCGCAAGAGCATCAAAGAGCTATGAATTTCACGACCTATTACTCCCTGGACAGCCTTATTGCGGCAGGTAAGAAAGAAGCGCGGGACAAGGAAGCAATCTCCGTGGATCTCTTCGACACCCTGCTGGTCCGCAGGATCCACGATCCGGACCTGGTAAAACTGCCGGTGGCCCGCTATATTGCCGGTCTTGCGGCAGCAAGAGGCCTTAAGTGGAGCTGGCGCAAGGTCCAGAGCACACGGGATACCATTGAACAGGGTAATCGTGCGGCAACGGGCCAAAAGTTCACCGACCATGAAGCGTGCTATCCGCTTTTCATGCGCGAATTGCTGGAGGTCATTTTTCAAGGCGGCTATGACGAGTCGCTGCTCGAAAGGGTGACCGAATACGAGCTGACCATGGAAAACAGCATGCTGGTTCCGCGCCGGAAGCTGGTCGACTGGCTCAAGGAACTTGCCGCCGAGGGCAAGAGGATTTTCGTTATCTCCGACATGTACCTCCCCGCATCGCACTTGGAAAAGCTTGTTGCCCACGCCGGAGTGCTCGACCTGATCGAGGCGGTCGTCTCCTCTGCGGATACCTTCCTGGCCAAGGCCTCGGGCCTTGCCTATCCCATGATTGCCGAGAAGTATTCGGTCAGGCCGGAAGCCTGGCTGCATATCGGCGACAATCCATTTTCCGACGGCCTGCGCGCCTTTGATGCGGGCCTTACGGCGATGATCATTCACGACCCCGGTGAAGACCAACGCAAGTCCATCACCAAAAGATACTATAACTACAGTGACGGGCGGCCCTTCTGGCGGGGCAGGGTTTTGCAGCAGTTGATGGCGCCCCTTGAGGATGAAAATCAGCCGGGTACACCACTCTATACCGAAGGGTACAATTTTATCGGGCCGCTCATCGGCATCTTCATCCAGCGGATTGCCGAGCTTTGTCGAAAACAGAACATCACCAAGGTGTTTTTTCTCTCGCGCGAGGGGTGGACCTTCAAAAAATATTGGGAGAAGGCGACCCCATGGCTGTTTCCCGGGGACGACCTGCCGGAGACGGAATATCTGTATGTCAGCCGGATGGCCCTTGCCGGCGCGTCCTGTGCCTATCAGGGCTTGACCCAAACCAATGCCGACATTGCCTTTCTGCCGGCCGGCAATCGCGATTTCCGCGACGTGTGCCGAATATTCAGCCTGAAGCCGGAGAGGTTTGCCGGCCATCTCGCCGACCATGGGTTGGCAGTCGATACCTGCCTCAGTCACGTTCATGACGGGTATGATCCGGAAAACAGAAAGAAATTTGAGCTGTTGCTTGAAGATGAGAGCTTTCAGGCGGAGGTGAAGCGCCAAACTATGGACGCCAACCGGGCCATGGAGCGCTATTTCGATGAGGCAGGCCTCTTTTCCCATAAAAATGTCGCCATCGTCGATATCGGCTGGCTGGGGACCATTCAGCGCTTTCTCTTTGAAGCCATCGCCCACCGGCCGGACTGCCCCTATTGTCACGGGTTCCTGTTCGGCGCCACCCGGGGCATCCCGTATCCGGAAAGCGAGCGGAACATGATTGCCGGCGTCATGTACGACCGCAATCGTTTTGATCTGGCGGCGAGCACCTTATTCTACGCTCAGGATATCTTCGAAGAAGCCTGCCGGGCACCTCATCCTACCCTGAACGGCTATCGTCTGACAGAAGAAGGCTATGAGCTGGAGTTCAGGAAGACGGATGACGCCATCGGTCAGGCGGAGCTGCATCAGGACGAATATTTCGCGCCGCTGCAGCAGGGGATCATCGATTCCGCCGCAAGATTCGGGGCTGCAGCGGCCCTGTTAGGATATTCCTTTGACGACTGGAAGCCCTGGATAAATTACCTGCTGGTCAGCAAACTGGCCTTTCCGCGGGCGGCAGAGGTGGCCAACATCAAGAATCGGCATCACCTGGATGATTTTCACGGCAGCAAAAAACCGAAGGCAGACTTTGGCAGAGGACTGAAGCCGCTGTGGGGACAGTCGCAGCTGCAGTTGAAATTCAACCCCTTGTTGCGGATAAGGTATTTTTTCAGACACTTGCGGGGGAGGATCAACGAATGAGCACAGTCCACAATAACCGATACGATCTGGCTGGAATCGAGTTGTCGCGTCTGATCAAGACCGCCATCGTCGGCAAAATCATCCCGATGGGCAATTTTCGCGGGGGGCCGGGAGGGCGATGCCTGGTCGTTTTGGCATTATTGCACTATCTCGGCTACCCAGTGTATCGGATACTCGCTCAATACGGCCACCGTCTGCAGATCCTCAGGCGAATTGCCGTAAAGTTACGCAGGTAACAGGCGACCACATCTGATGCTTCGAATTGGAAAAAGGCGTTTCAGTAACGTCAGCGCTTATTGGGGATGACGATGATCCGTTTACCGTTCGGATGAAGCTTGAAGGTCCTGTTCGAAACGGTTTTTTCGAGCGTCATCGAACAGTTGCCAATCTGAATCTTGGTGAAAGCAAAAATTGTCCCTTTGACATCAATCTTGATCTTTTCGATAGGAATCGCGCCAGGATTTTGCGGCGGCCCCGGCGGCAGGGGTTCATCTCCACCCGCCCGTGAATAGAGTTCCGTCCCGGGAATCATGTTGACACGCAGCAGCTGGAGTTTGGCTTCGGCCAGTTCTTTCTCCATGCCTTTCACTTTTTTGGAGTTGGAACTGCCGTGGTAGAGCTGCAGCCATTGAATGATGGCATCCTGCTGTTCGACCACCTTTGATTTCAGGCTGTCGAAATGGGTGATTCGTTCGGCGATAACGCCTGCGGCGATGAGAGCGGGCCGAGAATTTTCCGATCCCACGTCGCCCACGGTGACATCGCCCTCGGCAATGAGTTTGCCGCCGATGATCTTGCTCGACTGGTGGCAGCGGATATCGGCGCCTGTGATGATTTCACTGTAATATACTTGTTTCCGGATGACTGCCAGGCCGCCGCATTTGAGAGTGCCTTGCTCGATGAAGTTGATATCCGCATCTCCGGCAGCTTCCAGGTGGCTGTCCTTACCGGTAATGCCGCCTTTTACTACAATGTTGCCCTGAGAAGATATCTTGGCCGACATGACTTCCCCGGATATCGAGATGTCGCCGATGGCTGTGACCTTGAATCCAGACTGGACATTGCCGTTGATGGTCACGCAGTTCATGCTTTCGACATTGCCGGTCTTGTAATCTACATCTCCTCGCAGCGTCTGATGGGAGCAGACCTTGATTGCATTGTCATTGACAATGGAGAGCACACCGTCCTTGGTGGCTATGACTTGCATATTTTCACGCAGGAACTTGACATCATTATGGAGTTGTATCTTTATATCCTTGCCCGGGAAAGCGGGAGTTTCTTGTCCGTAAATGTTGATCCCGGGTTTTCCCTGAATCGGCGGGATCTTGGTGGCAATGCATTGTCCGGCTTTTATGCCGACCATTATTCTTCTTTCCCGGAAATCGATAGTGCCGTCTTCGAGCATTTTGCCGGCAATAGGTCCGATCTCTATGTCGTAACGAAGAAAGGCATCGGTACTCTTGCCGACCTGCTGACCGCGCGCGATGGTGATATGCTTGAACTCTTTTTCGCCTGACTCTATAAATATCTTGGCCTCTTCAATGGCGTCATTATCAATGCCGAATACTATTCCCTGTTCGGCAATGAGAGCGTGAAGATCTTCCTGCTGCAGACTACGACCGGTTTCCAGTGGGGGATGGATGACAATGCCCGCCCGCAT
>Ga0154407_1164_pt3 | contig 21514 bp, 23 predicted proteins | sample RifGroB2_FD_115911 | JGI IMG/M metagenome (GOLD analysis project Ga0154407, IMG submission 115911) | Desulfobacterales bacterium GWB2_56_26
AATAATCCCGCTTTCTTTTGTCCTTTTCAGGGCTGGGAAAGCCGCATGATCGCCTGATTGGCGATGGTCAGGCCGAAAATGCCGGTGACGGTCGGCAGGCTGCCGAGCACATTGCGCTTGCGGCCCCGGTCGGCAAAAGGAGGGGCCTCACCGACCACGCCAGCGTCGTCTGCCGGCAACTCGTAGTTAAAATCAACCTGTTCCAGGGAATAGACGCAGGCGATGCCTTCCCCCACGCCCCGGTTGCGCAGCCGCTTGCGCAAGTGCTTCGCCAGCGGACAGTTGGAGGTCTCGAAGAGATCGCCGGTGCGGATCATGGTCGGGTCGGTGCGGAGCGCCGCGCCCATCGAGCTGATCACCGGAATTTTACTGAGATAGGCGCCGTGCAGAAGCTGGGTTTTCGGATTGAGCGAGTCGATGGCATCGATCAAGAGGTCCGGCCGCGGCGAAAGGATCTGCTCCAGGGTTTCCTCCCCGGCAAAGATTTGCAGGGCTTCGACCTGACACTCCGAATTGATGGCGAGGATGCGCTCTTTGGCCACCTCCGCCTTGGGCCTGCCGAGAGTCGTTTCCAGGGCCAGCAATTGCCGGTTGATGTTGCTGGGCTGGATGGTATCGTGATCGATGATCCGCAGCCGCCTGATCCCGGCCCGCACCAACCCTTCCAGGGCGTAGCCGCCGACGGCGCCAAGACCCACCACCGTCACCGTCCGTGACTGCAAGAGTTTAAAACGCTCTTCTCCCAATAATTTCCGTGTGCGAATAAATCTGTCCATATACCACGTGATGAATAAAAGATGTGCTGTGAATATTTCTGAGTGGCTATGACGATAGGGCATCTGATCCGTGCTTGCAAGGGAGGATGCCCTGTTGCCAAAAAATGAGCGAATAGTGTTCCCCGTTCATGGCTGTGGCGATAATCCCTTTGGCATTCGGAAATGTTTCTGGTAAATAGTTTCTCCTTCCAACCCCCGTAAGGGGGATAAGTACCTTCACGAAATTCTTTCTTAAGGTACTCGATCAGTTGCCGCAGTCATTTTTTTTTCAGTTTCCCCGTACGTCATGAAGCAGCTACCGCCTCAAGCCGATCCCGACAATACCGCCAGCTGGGCGAAATATTCCGCGAAACTCTGCCGTCACTGTGCCGCCTGCTGTTGCAGCCTGCCGGTGGAGGTGAAGGGGCTGGATCTGGTCCGTATGGGCCTGATCGAGGAATTCTCGTTGCAGGACGACCCGAAATTCATCGCCCGCAAGCTCATGAAGGACCGTCTCGTGGACCACTTTCATGCCCGGACCGCAACCTTTACCCTGGCCAGACGGGCGAGCGGTGACTGCATCTATCTCGACCACCAAACCCGGCGCTGCACCATCTATGACCGCCGTCCCGATACCTGCCGCAATCATCCCCAGATCGGCCCACGCTCCGGCTACTGTGCCTTTCGCTTGAAAGAGGCGGTATAGCATACCGAGGTCATGGATCGAGCCGCTGTTTTTGGGGACGGATGTAATAGCGGAAATAGCCGACCAGATTGCTGCTGATAAAGAGCACCTCCATGAGCACCGCCCCGGGGGAACCGGCCAGCACGTTATGGACCAGCCATAGGCTGGTGCCGATCACCATCAGTTGCCTGAGCTGCTTGTCTTCCTTGCAGAAGGAGGCCATGGTGCCGAAGACCCCGCCGGTGCCGGCGAGGATGGAGAGAATGCCTTCATAGGAAACGGCGGCGAGGGCGATGGTGGCCAGGACGAAGAAAACCATCAGCTTTTTGGAGGTCGAAAAGAGCGAAACGGTGAAGCGGGTGGCCGCGAGAAGTCCGAGGCAGGCGGCAGTCCAGTGGTCGAGCAGCATGAAATGTATCGAGATCAGAACGCAGGAGATAAGCAGACAGGCCACTATCTTCTTCTTTTCCTTGAACTGAAAGGACAGAATATCAGTACAGATGGCGATCCCGACCAGGATCTGGGAGAGAACAAAGAGCGACATCGGATGGCTGCGACGGGAATAAAAAGAGAGATCGGTACATCGTAAGCCCGCGCACTATACCGTGTCGCCGGGCCTGCGTCCATCTCAATATCCCGGCGTGGTCAGGTCGGCGACGGTATACCTGGGGATCCCCCGGTGCCGGGAAAAGATGTCGACCGAGGCGTAGCCATAGCAGCATTGACAGAATTCGGCGACCGTCAGAATAAACTCGCTGAGCTGCCGGTGGAGAGGGCCGGAAAGATTCTGTTCCGGGCTGTCGAAGAGCAGAATCGGTTCGGTCCGGCAGGTGGCCTGGCTGAAGGCTATTGCCAGGGAAACGGCGGCCTTCAGATGCATGAGAGAGCCACTCGGGGTGGCGTTGCTTTTCAGGGCCGGGGTGGCGGAAACCTCGACCTCGGTGCCGGTTGCCGGGGAATACACGTGCAGCCTGGGAGCGGAAAACCGCATGGCGGCGAGGTGAAGGTTAAGCTGCTCCAGGAAATCGCGGCCTCCTGCAGCGGACGACTCGCTCAGTTCTGCCATTCTGCCCGTGATCCGGTGAAGGAGCGGGGCGAGGGGCTCCGGCTGCGACAGCGAGTTGACCAGAACCGTAAAGATCGGCAGACGTTGTTCGACGACCTTGCGGGCGGCATCAAAGTCTTCGGCGCGGCGGATGGCCCTCGCGAGGTTGTCGATCCGCTGCCTTGAGCTTTGCCTTATCTCGGCCGGCAGGGATTCCAGCCATTCAACAAGGGCCAGGCCGATCCCGTTCTTAATCCGGTCCGACTTGTCCAAGGTCTGGGCGAGGGCATCAATGCGCCCCGCTTTCTCCGGGGCGATTTCTTTTGCCCAGTCTGCCAGCTGCTGCATATCGGCGGCTATCTCTCGCCATCTGGTCGACGAGGCGATCTCGACGAAATTGATCCAGCGCGAATAATCAAGCCGTCTGCCGACCTCGATCCGATCCGTTTGGAAGAGATGCGGACTGACTACGGCCAGATCGCCGACCAGATCCGGGGTGGTGTTGAAGATGGCAAGCGCCACGGTGCGCTTTTCCGGATAAATCCTTTTACTGTACGGCTGCCTGCTGATCAGAGGAAAATCGGCAAACGGCCTGGTGCTCTCGCAGGAGAAGAGGGGGTTGAGAGCGGCAAGGGCTTGCAGGAATGAGGCTCGGCCCTTTTCATCGGGAAAGTGGAAGAGATTCAGGCGAGGCGACAGCTCGAACCAGCAGCTTTCGATGGTGTCGCCCAGCCCCCGTATGCGCGCACGAATGACTTTCATCCCTGACACCTGAACAAGGTGAGAATTGAAGAGCCTGTTTTTTTCCTTCAAAGATAAGCATGATGAGGCAGGGATAAAGCGGAAAGAGAACAAGGGTTGAGGTGCTGCCAGCTCAACGCGAGAATTTCGCCGCGAAAGAGCTGACAGCTGAATGCTGAACGCTGATAGCTGCCTTTGCTCAGCAGACCAGGGAGGCGCCGAATAGCTCTTCGGCCATTGTATTAGCGACGAGATTGGTCGGCCGTTTCTGTTCGTCCGCCAGCCGGTAGATCTCCAGCAGCGTCTGCTCGATTGCAGCTGTTCGTCGCATGGCGAGCTTCTCATCGTAGGGTTGGTCGATTTCGCAGCTGATGTTGATCACTCCGCCGGCGTTGGCGGCGTAATCCGGGGCGTAGAGGATGCCCCGCCGGGAGAGCAGATCTCCGTCTTCTTCGGTCTGTAGCTGGTTGTTGGCACTGCCGGCGACGATCTGGCAGAGCAGGCCGGGAATGGTCCTGCTGTTGAGGATTCCGCCCAGGGCGCAGGGGGCGAAGATGTCGCAGGCGACGGTGTAGATCTCCTCCGGCCTGACCAGTTCCAAATCGATTTTTTTACCAAGCGCCTCGATATGGGCCGGATTGATATCCGAGGCGATAATCCGGCAGTGGTCCTTTTTCAGCAATTCTGCCAGCCTGCCGCCGGTCTCGCCCACGCCCTGGATGGCGACGGTCAGTCCGTCCAGCCCTTCCCGCTGCAGCTTATGGCGGACGCTGGCCCGGATCGCACAATAGACCCCGTAGGCGGTGAAGGGGCTGGGGTTGCCGCTGGCGCCGACGGTCGCGACATGGCTGGTCCGCCGTTTCACCGCTACCATGTCCGAGAGCGTCGAATTGACATCCTCGGCGGTGATGTAACGGCCGCCTAAGTGTTCGACGAAGTTGCCCAGTTCTTCGAAGAGGGCTACCCGGTCGACCCGCAGAAGATCGGTGCGGACCACGCTTTTGCCGCCGCCTAAAGGCAGGCGGGCCAGGGCATTCTTGTAGGTCATGCCGCGGCTGAGCCGCAGCACATCGGTGAGAGCCGCCTCGTCCGAGTCGTAGCACCACACCCGGCAGCCGCCGAGAGCCGGGCCGCGGTGGGAGTTATGGACGGCGATCCAGGCGGTGAAGCCCACTTCGGGATTGTCGCACCGGACGACCTCTTGGTAGCCGGGCATATCGAGTTCTGTGTAGGTGTTCATGGAAGCTCCTCTGCAATTTCAATTGGTCGGTGAATGGAGTCTTTCGTAGGGTGCGTCGTGCGCACCGGTGCAATCAGGTTGGGGCATAAAGTGCACCCTGCGAAAAAACGTCAGCGGTTAGAAATTTTTTATGCAGCCATGGCCTGTTCGGCCTGCAGGACGGCCTCCGCCCCGCGGTGCAGCGCGGCCATGTTCAGATCGAGCAGCCGCTCCGCCTTGCTGCCGAATACCTTGGCAAAGGCCAAAGCGATGCTGCCCGGACTCACGACCTTCGAGATTGCCAGATACGCCCCCAGCATGACCATGTTAGCCGCGCGACCGTTGCCGCATTCAGTGGCCAGATCGTTCGCCGGGATCGCATGACTGTGGATGTCCTGCCGGTCGGGAGCCTTGTCGATCAGGGAGCTGTTGAGGAGCAGGAGACCGCCGGGGGCCACGCTCTGCTCGAACTTGAGCAGAGAAGGCAGATTCATGACGATGACGCAGGTGGCATTATGGGTGACGATGGGCGAGCCCACCGGCGAATCCGAGACCACAATATTGCAATAGGCGGTGCCGCCGCGCATTTCCGGACCGTAGGACGGCAGCCAGGTCACATGCTTGTTTTCGATCATTCCGGCGTATGCCAGGAGTTGGCCCAGGGACATCACGCCCTGGCCGCCGAAGCCCGCGCAGAGTATTCGCTCGTTACACATTTACGCCTCCTCCGGTGCTCTCAGGACACCGAGTGGATAGTAGGGGATCATATTGTCTTCCAGCCACTTGAGGGACTCGATTGGCGACAGCCCCCAGCCGGTCGGACAGGTGGAAAGAACTTCGATAAGGGAAAAGCCGTGGCCCGCCATCTGGCAGAGAAAGCCGTTCCTGATCGCCTTTTTGGCCTTTCGGACGGCCGCCGGATTGTGCACCGAGACCCGTTCGACATAGGCCGCGCCGGGGACCTGGGCGATCATTTCCGCCACCCGCAGGGGCAAGCCCGCATGTGCCGGATCGCGGCCGTCGGGCGCGGTGGTGACTTTCTGGCCGGGCAGGGTGGTTGGGGCCATCTGGCCGCCGGTCATGCCGTAGATGGCGTTGTTGACGAAGATGGTGGTGATCTTTTCGCCGCGATGGGCGACATGGACGATCTCGGCGGTACCGATCGAGGCGAGGTCGCCGTCCCCCTGGTAGGTGAAGACCGGCTTGTTCGGATGGACCCTTTTCACCCCGGTGGCGACGGCCGGAGCCCGGCCGTGGGCCGATTCGACCATGTCGACATTGAGGTAGTTGTACGAAAGAATAGAGCAGCCCACCGCGGCACAGCCGATGGCCTCGTTTAAGAGACCCTCTTCCACCAGCACCTCGGCCACCAGCCGGTGGACGATGCCATGGGTGCAGCCCGGACAATAGTGGGTCTCGCGGTCGGTGAGACCCTTAGATCTGGCATGGACAACTGTCATCGCTTACGCCCTCCCGAGCAGAGTTTTGACCTTCATCGCGATCTCTTCCGGCACCGGAATGATGCCGCCGGACCGGCCGTAGAAGGCCACCGGCAGCCGGCCGTTGACCGCCAGCCGTACATCGTCGACCATCTGCCCGCAGCTCATTTCGACGGTGAGGATCATCCGGCAGGAATCTGGGAGCTCCGCGAAAGCGGCGACCGGGAACGGCCACAGGGTCTGAGGGCGAATAAGCCCGACGGCGATTCCCTCCTCCGCCAGCAGGTCGATTGCATTCTTGACGATGCGGGCGGTGGAGCCGTAGGCAGAGAGGATAATCTCTGCCCCTTCGGTTCGATAGCTCTCGTGCCGAGCTTCTAAAGTTGCGATCCGGGCGTATTTGGCCTGAAGGGTAAGATTCCTCTGCTCAAGAACCGTGGGGTCAAGCGCCAAAGTCTTTACCGTGTTCGGCGGGCGCACCCCGCCATGACCTACCACCGTCCAGTCCTTCTCCGGCAGTTCGCGCAGCGGCCTGTCGTGAAATTCTACCGGTTCCATCATCTGGCCCAGCATACCGTCGCTGACGATAAAGACGGGAGTACGGTAGATTTCCGCCAGGTCGAAGGCCATCATCATCATTTCCGCCCCTTCCTGGACGGTGGCGGGGGCGAGCGACAGGATCCGGTAGTCGCCGTTGCCCCCGCCCCTGGTCATCTGGTAGTAGTCGGCCTGGGAGGGTTGAATAGAACCTAGCCCGGGGCCGCCGCGCTGGGCGTTGACGATGACGCAGGGCAACTCGGCTGCGGCGAGCGACGACATCCCTTCCTGCATCAGGGCTATCCCTGGCGAAGACGAGGAGGTCATGGCCCGGCCGCCGGCGGCTGCCGCACCGTATACCATATTGATGGCGGCCAGTTCGCTTTCGGCCTGGAGGAAGACGCCACCCGCCTTGGGGAACTCTCTGGCCAGAAATTCGGGGATTTCGTTCTGGGGGGTGATAGGGTAGCCGAAGAAGTGGGTGCAGCCGCCCTTGATGGCGGCGAGCGCCAGAGCCTCGTTGCCTTTCATCAAGGTCTTAGACATGGGCGGCCCTCCTCTGTTTACCAAAGCGTTCGACGGTGATCACCGAATCCGGGCACATCAGGGCACAGTTGCCGCAGCCAAGACACCCGGAAGGCTGAGCCACGACGGCCGGACTGTAGCCCTTGAGGTTCACCGTGCGGTGGTCGATGACGAGCACTTCCTCGGGACAAGCAATGGTACAGAGCCCGCAGCCTTTGCAGCGGTCGGCGGCAATGCGGACTCGTCCCCTCAGTTCAGCCATAGGTGCCTCCTTGAAAAATTTGTTTTATATTACAAAATAAAATTAATTATAGCAAAACTATTTTGGCAAAATAAAAATGCGCCGACATCATCGGAAACTCCCAAATAATGCCAAGATGCCGTAGGGAAAGAGGGGGGATGCGGAAATGCTGGAGTTTATTTACACAAAAATGCGTTTATTAAAATAAAACTGCAGTCGGGGAAGCAGCTGGTGTGTTCGACGGTGACAGGAGTGGGGCGTCCCAAAAAGAGGAGATCAACTCTCCTTGAAGATGACAACCAGGGTCTTGGCAGGTCCGCCTATTCCCCTGTAGCCATGCGGGACAACGGAATCGAAATAGAGACTGTCGCCTTCATCCAACAGGACGATATTGTCGCCGCAGCGAAATTCCAGCCGGCCTTCCAGGACATAGACAAATTCCTCGCCGCGGTGGTTGTTGTAAACGATGGCATCGGGCTCCCGCTCTTCCATATTGACGATGAACGGCTCCATGCTTTTATCCACCTTCGGATAGGCGAGCGGCTCGTATTGGTAGCCGATATGGGAGATGTGCGGGCCTTTGGCCACGCCGTAACGGTCGGTTCTGCGCGTCACGACGATGCTGCTGTCCTGGTTGTCGGCCTGGAAAAAGTAGCCGATCGAGACGCCGAGGGCCGTGGCAATCTTAAGCAAGGTGGCGATGGGCGGGGTGACGAGATTGTTTTCGATCTGCGACAGGTTCGGTTTGGACAATCCGGTGAGGTCGGCCAGATCCTGCAGCGTCAGGCCGCGTCGATTGCGGAGGGTACGAACCTGATTGCCTATATCGAGGGAAGCGAGTTCATCTTTCATAGCATACGCCTTGCTAACACGGCCGGAGCAAAAACGACTACACGTCTCGGCTCTCTGCCGGCTGACCGGAAAATACCAGTGTATTCCGGCAACTGCCGGATAATCTCAGCATAAATGTAATTTATGCGTGTTGATTATAATAACAGTTTCGAATGGATGCCATGGTTGTTTCGCCGCAGGCGATGGATTCGGCCAACCTCCAGGCCTCCGGTTTAAAGACCGGCTGCAGGGGTTGTTCGACGTGAAGCAGCCGGTCAAAGGCCTGCCGCAGCTGGCGGTCCCAGAGATCGCTGTAGCGGAGCAGGTCGTCCGGATAGACCGTAGACCGGTCCGTTCCTTCCGAATCGACGTCAAACGGGGCAATGATATTCAAAAAACCGTAATCGTCGGTGAGTTCCTCGCCCGGCTCGATGTCTCTCACGGCGATTTCGAAGTTGTAGGGAGTGAGACAGCAGTTGTTGTGGAAACTGTGATTGATGAAGCGTTCGTTGTCCCAGCAGAAAACCAGACTGCCCTTATGGTTGCGGTAGGAGTAGGTGATGACGGATTCCCGGCAGGGTTCAGATAGCAGGGCGAGCTCTGCCATGGAAATCTCCCGGTCGAGATCGTCGAAGACCCAGGTCACCGTGCCCTTGGGGATTCTGGCCGTGGCGACAACTCCCTTACCTTTGGTTTCATTAATAAAAATAACTTCGGTGCAGCCGATGATCATTGTCGGTTCCTTGTTCCGTCAAGAGTCTTGCGCATGAGGATGGCATGGCCGCCGTCCTCGTAGTAGCCGAGGCGAAAGCCGCATTGGGCAAAGCCGTGTTTTTTATATAAACCGATAGCCGCCACATTGCTGTCGCTCACCTCCAGGGTGAGCATCGAACACTTTTTCGCCCGGACGATGTCTTCCAAAACTTCGAGCAGCCGGCCGGCCAGACCGTTGCCTCGTGCGGCTGCGGCGATGCCGAAGGAATAGATCCGCATCTTGCGGCTGTTCTTACGGCCGAGGAGGATGGCGTAGCCGAAGATTTCAGTGTCACCCGGACGTTTGATCACCACCACCTGGGCATGACGGATCAGGTAGCGGAAAGTTTTCCTTGAGCAGCGGTCGGTATGGAAGAGATCGACTTCCAGTGCCGCGAGCTGGTCGATGTCGGCCTCGCAGGCGGGAACAAAGAGATAGTCGGCCTTCATTTATTTGTGCTGTTTGCTGCTGAGCCTGTTGACGAACTCCCGGAGGATGATACGGTACAGCTCGTTGCCCATGATGGCATCTTCCACACCGTGCTCGATGGACGGGTTGTCGTTGATCTCGATGATTATCGGCTGGTCGCCCACCATCTTGATGTCCACCCCGTACAGCCCTTTGCCGATGAGCGAGGTAGCCTTGATCGCCAGTTTACGGACTTTCGCCGGAATGCTGTTGAGGGGCACGGTGTCGAAGCCGCCGGCCTTGGGGATCCGGTTGGCCCGGTGCTGGATGATCTGCCAGTGGCCGCGGGCCATGTAGTACCGGCAGCCGTAGATGCACTCGCCCCCGAGCACGCCGATCCGCCAGTCGAAATCGGTGGGAACGAACTCCTGGACAAGAAGAATCGAAGACCGCGGGAACAGTTCTTCGATGGTCTGTTCGTACTCTTTCTCGTTGGCAACCTTGGTTACCCCGATGGAAAAGGAGCCGTCGGGCACCTTCACCACCATGGTCGACCCCAGAATCTCGCTCAGTTCTTCGTACCGCATGGGGTTGGTCTTGAAGACCAGCCGGGACCGCGGACAGGGGATCTTTTCCCGGTCGAGCAGTTCCTTCAGGTAGACCTTGTTGGTGCAGAGGATGATGGAGGTCGGGTCGTCGATGACCACCATATCCGCCTGCTGCGCTTTTTTGGAGAGCTGGTAGGTGATGTGATTCACCGCGGTGGTCTGGCGGATGAACAGCGCATCGAACTCCATCAGCCGGGAAGAATCGTCGGCCGTGATGAGTTCGGCGTTGACGTTCATCTTCTTTGCTTCGGAGATGAAGAGATGCAGGGCCGAGCTGTTGCTCGGGGGGATCTGCTCCTTCGGGTCGTGGAGAATGGCCAGGTCGTAGCCGAAGGATTTCTTGTTCTTCGGATAGCGCCAGATTCTTTTGTTGAACCGGTCGATGGCATCGGCAAACTGGGTCTGCTGGGCATCGTCCAGCTCGTCCAGGGACATGGTGCGGAAATGCTCGAGTTGTGAGTATTTGTTGTCGGCAAAGGTGACCTTCATCATCGGGAAGGGAAACTGATCGAAGATGAATTTGGCCAGTCGTCTCAAGGCCGGAACTTCGCAGTCGCCGAAAAAAATGTCGAGCGTATGGGGCATGTTGCCGCTCCTGTCCTGGGGCAGGCCATTGCCGCTGAGCCAGGAATGACAGGTTTTTTTCAGCAAGCCCTGGAGCTTGATGGTCCGGTCGCAATCCAGGCTGTTGATCGCATCGACGGAGGGGATCACTTTATGCTTTCTGGCCTGGGCCAGCAGCGAGCAGTAATAGCCTTCCGAGTTATAGCTGAGGTCGCTGCAGAGATTGATGATGAGCAGGTTCTCCTGGCTCAATTTCTCGTTCTGCAGATACTCGCCGGCGGTAATGATAGCGTCGGTTTCATAATAGGGCTTCCAGTCGGAAGCTCTATCCAAGATGATCAGTGTCGTTAACATGGCGAAACCTTGAGCTGCCGGTCGGAGGAATGATCCGGCCGGCATTGTTGTTTATGCGAATTGAGGACTCGCATGACCGGTTGACCGGTTACCCGCGGGCCCGCTCTTTTATCGGAATGTAGCAATACGATTTCGGGCCGATGTATTCGGCTCGGGGACGGATAAGCTTGTTGTTGCTCCATTGTTCCAGGATGTGCGAGGTCCAGCCGACCGTCCTGCTGATGGCGAAGATGGGGGTAAACAGCTCCATCGGCAGGCCTATGGCATTGTACAGCGAGGCGGTATAGAGATCAACGTTGGGGAATACCTTGGTCCGTTCCTCCACGATTTTCTGGATCTCCCTCGTCATCTCGAAATAGGTTGTGTCGCCAGCTTTTTCAGATAAAGTCTGGGCATAGCTGCGCAGGACATCCACGCGGGGATCCTCGCAACGGTAGACCCGATGGCCGAAGCCCGGAATTTTTTCCTTCCTGGCCAGCTTATCTTCGATAAAGGCCCGAGTTTTGCCAGGGTCGCCGATTTCTTTCAGCATCTGCATGACTTCCATGTTCGCGCCGCCGTGCAGTGGCCCTTTCAGGGTGCCGATGGCCGAGGTGACCGACGAATAGATATCGGCCATGGTCGAGGCGGTGACCCGGGCGGAAAAGGTCGAGGCGTTCAGTTCGTGGTCGGCATGGAGAATCAGGGCAGCGTTGAAGGCCTTTTCGGCCAGGGTATCCGGTTCCTTGCCGAACAGGGCGTACAGGAAGTTAAAGGCGATGCCGTGGCCGGGGATCGGCTTGATCGGCTCCTTGCCTTCCCGCAGCCGCTGGTGGGCGGCGATGAGCAGCGGGATGCGCAGGGTGAGGCGCTGGGCCTTGCGCAGGCTGGCATCGAGTCCGGTATTGCCGCTGTCCGGGTCCCAGTGGCCGAGGGAGGAGACGGCGGTGCGGATAACTTCCATCGGGGTGGCAGCTTTCGGGAACATGCGCAGGATCATGACGGTCTCCACGGGCAGTTCCATGGAACCGGTAAAGCCGGCCAGAAAGGCCTTGAATTCGGTCGGCCTGGGCAGGGCGCCGTACCACAGAAGATAGGCAACCTCCTCGAAGGTCGATTGCTTGGCGAGCTCGATGGCATCGTAGCCCCGATAGATGAGTCTGCCTTCCTCGCCATCGATGTAACATATCTCCGATTCACAGATGGTTATATCGGCCAGGCCGAGGCCTATGGTCGACGATGGAGGCTCCTTGTCCGCAACTGCTGTCATAACGATATCTCCTGGAAAATACTGAACTATATCATCCGTTCCGGATGTATAATGCTGGCAAAGAAAAGGTCTTTTCGAATATAGCACAAAAGAGCCAAAAAAATCCTCTTTTTTTGAACCGCAGCGCGGCCGGGACAGCACCGTCGCCAGGCGATCGATCCTTCCTTTTTCAGGAATCGGTGGATGATTACTGTTATTCTCCACTCAAGCAGTGCTCTCTGAGGTGAACATACCGATATGTATAATATATTGATTCCAGAACCTGTGTTTTTGGAGTCCGATTAGAATTTGACGCCGGAACCGGTTCTCACCTATACTCGATACAGAAACCAGAAACGGCAGTGCAGTCACGTGAAGCGGTCAGGTGGAAAATGAAGCGTCATGGCAGGCCCAGGATATTGCGAAATCTCTTAGTGTTCCTCACTCTTGCCTGCGGACTCCTCGCCTTTGTCGGCTATTACCAGTTTCATATCCGGTCGAAAATGAAGAGGACGGTTGCCGAGCATGCCAGGATTCTCAGCGGTCCGCTGTGGAATTACGACAAAGAAGCCATCGAAGGTTTTGTTGCCGCGGTCATCGGCCGTGAAGAGTATCAGGCAATACGTATCGTAAATCTTGACGATCAGCTGTTTTATGAACAGGTTAAGACGCCGCTGAATGGACTGGATGCGGTGCTGGGCCGCATCGGCCTGGTGAACAACAGGAAACTGGTCGACGAAATTACCAAAAATCAGAAAGCCATCGGCAGGGTGGAAGTCGTCTGGCACGATACCACCATTTACATCACCGCGACCGCCTGTTTGATGGCGGCATTGTTTTTCATCATCGCCCACCTCTACGGCCGGATCGTCGATACCAACAGAATGTTGGAAAACAACGTCGACGATCTCCGCAAGGCTCTGGAAGAATTAAGAAAGCAGAAAGAATATGTGGAGCAGCTCTTCGATGTCGTGCCACAGGGGTTGATCACCGTCGACAGCGGACAGCGACCGATCGAATGGAATGGTTCCTTTGTACGGATGGTCGAGCGCTGGGCCGAGGCGATCAACCGTGAGGTGGAGGAGCTGCAGGCGATCTTCCTCGATCGCCTGCAGCAGGAATTGCAACGGATCGGCGAAGGCGAATATGTGATGAATATCGACGGTCACCCGCTCAGCATGGCCTTTGCCTCTGCCGAGGTCCCGCAATTCGACAATATCAGCCGTATCGTCTCGCTCCGCGACATCACCGACATCTCCGCCATGCAGCGCCGGCTGAGCCAGGCCGAAAAACTGGAGTCGGTCGGCCGTCTCGCAGCCGGCATCGCCCATGAAATAAATACCCCCACCCAATATGTGGTCACGAATCTCGAATTTTTGACCGAAGCCTATCGTGATATTGCCGGCGTCATGGAGCGTATCGAGAAGATGATCGGCACCACCAACCAACCTTCCGACATCTCGCCATTTTTAGGGAAACTGCGGGAATCGCTCGATGAAGCCGACTGGAAGTACCTGGCCGAGGAGATCCCGGGGGCCCTGGAGCAATCCCGGGAAGGTTTGCGCCGCATCCAGTCCATCGTCGGCGCCATGAAGCGATTCACCCATCCGGCAGGCGAGTTCGCTGAGCAACACGATCTGAATGCCGCCATCGAAACGACGGTAACGGTTGCCCGCAATGAATGGAAATATGTCGCCGAAGTGGTTCTAAACCTTGACCGGGACCTGCCTCAGGTGCCATGTTATATCGATCAGTTCAATCAGGTGATCCTCATCATGATCATCAACAGTGTCCATGCCATCGGTGAGCGGCGCGAACTCGATCCGGAGAAAAAGGGGCTCATTACCATATGCAGCCGGGCGACGGAAACCGGGGTCGAGATAAGCCTTACCGACAACGGCATCGGCATGAGCGAAGAGATCCAAAATAAGATTTTCGATCCGTTTTTTACCACCAAAGCGGTCAACAGAGGAACCGGACAGGGCTTGGCGATTGCCAATGACATTATCGTCACCCAACATAAAGGCTCGATAGAGGTGGTATCCGAGCCCGGCAAAGGCTCGATGTTCGTGATCCGGTTGCCAAAAGAACCTGGACAAGAGGAGAGTATATGCAAAAAGCAATCGATATAATGACCAAAAATGTGATTACCGTGACCCCCAGGGTAACGGTGACGGAGCTTGCTCTGTTGCTGGCTTCCCATGGGATTAGCGGTGCTCCGGTGCTGGACGAGACCGGCCGGCTGATCGGGATGGTCACCGAGAACGACCTGATCGATCAGAAGAAGAAGCTCCACATTCCCACCGTGGTGACAATCCTCGATTCCGTTTTCTATCTCGAGAACCCGGACCGGGTGGGCAAGGAGATGAAGAAGATGGCCGGGGTAACCGTGCAGGACATTTATACACCCAAGCCGGTCACCGTAAGCGAGGAGACCACCATCGACGAGATCGCCACCATCATGGCCGAAAAGAAGATCCATACCCTGCCGGTCATGCGCGGGGAAGCCCTGGTCGGCATCATCGGCAAGCGGGATATCATCAAGACCCTGATTTCCACAGTTTGAGCCGCGCCGCGGGGGAGGGAATAAGCCTCTCCCGTTCCTTTCGGTTTGACATCGCAGATATTCTCTAGTATGCAAAGCGGGAATACCATGCTGAGTATGCTGTGCTGCAATGTCGGTAAGAAAGGAGTAAGCTATGGATGTATCGATTGTTTCCGGCGATTTAGGTGTCTATCTGCAGGGGCTGAAAAATACCCTCATCCTCGTTTCGATCTCGTTTTCAATCGGCCTGATCATGGCCGTTCCCCTGGCCGTTCTCAGGACCTCGGGGCATATCGTGGTCCATCTGCTGATCCGGATCTTTGTCCATGCCTGTCGGGCAACGCCGCTGCTTGTCCAGATGTTTTTCCTTTATTATTGCTTCGGAAACATTGAAGCGATGAAGGAAACCTTTCTCTGGCCGATGTTCAAGGAAGCCTACTTCTGTGCACTCTTCGTGTTTTGCCTGAATACCTGTGCGTATACCACCGAAATTCTCACGGGGGCAATTGTCGCCCTGGCCCAGGGGGAAATCGAAGCGGCCAGGACGGCCGGCATGTCAACCATGCGGCTGCTGAGGCGGATCGTCCTGCCCGTTGTCTTCCGGCGGATTTCCACCTACTCCAAGGAAATCGTCTTCATGCTGCACGGCTTTGTGCTGACAAGCGTCATAACCATCTTCGACATCACCGGCGCCGGAAGAATCGTTAATTCACTGTACTACAGCCCCTACGAAGCCCTGTTTTCTGCCGCCGTCCTGTACTTGATTATGACGCTCTCCCTCATTGTTCTCGTGAGAACGCTGAAGAAACGCTGGCATCGGCCTTTATTGCCCTTAAATGACAGCATCACGGAGCTGGAGGCATCCACATGAAGACCTGCACCGTGCGGGAACATCTGTTGCCGGAAGCCGCGGTCGGCACGGAACGAAAACTGATCAGCGTCCATTTCGGTCAGGCAGCGACGGGCCGCAAAGTCTATATCCAGGCGGGCCTCCATGCCGATGAGGCGCCGGGCTACCTGGTCGCCAGCCGGCTGATCGAACTCCTCCACAAGGCGGATGCGGCCGGAGAAATACAGGGAGAGATCATTGTGGTGCCGGCGGCCAATCCGATCGGCCTCTCGCAGTGGGGAACCGATACCATTCAGGGCCGTTTCGATGACAGCGACCATATCAACTTCAACCGTCGTTACGACGAGCTGGCAGGCGAGCTTGCCGAACGGCTGAAAGGCAAACTTAGCGACGACGCTCGGACAAATGTTGCGGCAATCCGCCAATGTGCCGGGGAGATCCTAGAGAGCCGGCGGCCGGCCACCGAAGCCGAGGCCTTGAAGCACCTGCTCCTCACCCTTTCCCACGACGCCGATATTGTGCTTGATCTGCACTGCGACCACCAGGCGCTGCTGCATGTCTATATGGGAACGGCGCTCTGGCCGGATGGGGCGGATCTCGCGGCGCAGATGGGCGCCGCCGCCATTCTGCTCGCCAAGGATTCGGGCGACATGCCCTTCGATGAGGCCAACAGCAAGTTGTGGTGGGATCTGGCCGGAAAATTTCCCGGTGTGCCGATTCCTCCGGCCTGTCTTGCCGCTACCATCGAACTGCGCGGGGTGGCCGACACCGAAGCCCCGTATACGGCCCTGGATGCCCAGAATCTTTATGTTTTTCTGCAACGTCGGGGATATCTTGCAGGAGAGGCGTTGCCATTGCCGGAACTTGCCGCCCTGGCCACCCCGCTTGAAGGAGTCGACTATCTCAAGGCTGGGAGTGCGGGAATCCTCACCTATACCAAACAACTCGGAGATCCGGTTGAAGAGGGGGAAGTCGTCGCCGTCGTCACCCAGCCGCTGCAGAACGCGGGGCAGGGCGAAAAAACGCCCGTCATCAGCAAGACCGCAGGCGTTTTCTTTGCCCGCAGCGCCGAGCGCTTTGCCAGGCCCGGCAAGATCGTCGGCAAGGTGGCCGGCGCCCGGCCCCTCGAAGGCAAGGGGTCCTATCTCCTCACCTTCTGACCGGTTACACTGATATGACAGATACCGCACAACCCACGGAAATGGGGCTCAACAGGGTCTTCTGCAACTACTGTCCCGCCTTCTGCTGCTATCGCCTGGAGGGCTCGATCCTGCTCCTCACAGCCACCGATATCAACCGTCTGGCCCGGCACCTGCAACTCGGCGACGGCGAGGTCCGCAAGCGATACATCGAAAACAGGAATACCTTCAAGGTGAGGGAAGACGGCTCCTGCGTCTTTTTAAGCAACGGGAAGTTGAGCAAGAGGTGCTCGGTCCATGAGGCAAGACCCCAGCAGTGCCGGGATTTCCCCTACGACGAGCCCTGTCCTTATCTCCACCGCGAAGACCTGCTGGCGGAAATTTATCCCAGGGTGGAAAAGAGTATGGGGTTGCAGTCCGAGTAACTCACCGCCCCGGTTGAATGTGACGGGGCAGCGCCAGCCAACTTTGTTGTTTTTGCCGTAATGAATCTTTTTTCCAAGATATACTCGTACCTGCTGCTGGGAATCTTCAGCTTGCTGATCGTCGACGGGAATCTGAACTATGAAGCGCAGATCGAGCAGTTTGATCTCGATATGGAAGAAAAGGCGATACAGATCGGCACGATCATGGCGGGGATGATTGCCCATACCTGGAATGAGAGTCCCCGGAAAGCCATCCAGTTGGTCGAGGACGCCGACCGGGCGGACACGCAGCTGGACATCCGTTTTGTCTGGCTGGATGAGATACCGCAGGACCGGAAAAGGCGAAATCCGGTACTGCAGTCGTTCATCGATTCGGATACACCGCAGGTCATTTCCTTTATCGGCCGGGATGAGCACCGCAGGAAGCATCGTTTCACCTATATCCCCGTAGCTGTTCCCGGAGATCGCCCGGGGGCAGTGCAAATCAGCGAGTCCCTTGCCCATTTCCGGGAATACACCCAGAAGATACTGCTCCGTTTTCTGCTGATATCTTCGCTTCTGGCCCTGATCAGCGGGATCATTCTCTATTGCTTCATCACGATGAAGATCAAGAGCCCCCTGGAGAAGCTGACCCGCAAGGCCATCGAGATCGGCAAAGGCAATCTGGAAGCGGATCTGGAGATCAAAGGGGACGATGAACTGGTCAATCTGGCGCGGATTATGAACGATATGTGCACACGCCTCCTCATTGCCCAGGAAAAGATCCATTTCGAAAACCTGGCGCGACTCAAGACCCTGGAGCAGCTGCGGCATACCGAGAAACTCTCGACGGTCGGCCAGATCGCCGCCGGTATCGCCCACGAGATCGGCACTCCTCTCAACGTCGTCGACGGGCGGGCTAAAATGATCATTTCCGAGGATCTGGACCGGGAGGAGATCATCGGTTGTGCGAAAATCATCAAAACCCAAGCCGAAAGAATTACCCTCATCATCCGGCAGCTGCTTGACTTTTCACGAAAAAAGAGGACGATAATGAGGGCGAGCGAAAATGTGCTGACCCTCTTGCGCCAGGTTTTCCATCTGCTGACCCCCATTGCCACGAAACAGGGGATCAGTCTCAATCTCAAGGTCGTTCCCGAGGCCAAGGTCAGCTGCTTTATTGACGCACAACAGATTCAGCAGGTTTTTATGAACGTCATTATGAATGGTATTCAGGCGTCGCCCGAAAAGAGCGCCGTCTTGGTGGAGGTTTCCAATATCCATCTGCGATCGATGCTGCATACCGACGATCAGATGAAGGAATTCCTGCGGATCGATATCAGCGATGAAGGGCAGGGCATAGCCGCCGAAAATCTCGACAAGATTTTCACCCCGTTTTTCACCACCAAGAGCATCGGCCTCGGCACCGGCCTTGGGCTTTCCGTCGCCCAGGAACTCCTCGAAGAACATGGCGGGTGGATCGAGGTCGACAACCGCCAGCCGAAAGGGGCGAAGTTTTCAATGTATCTCGGACTCGAGGAAACCGTATGAGCAAGGGGCATATCCTGATAATCGAAGACGATCAGGCCATGGGCGAAATGCTCGATTTCGGCCTGTCTCGCCGGGGGTTCACCAGCCGGTCTTTGATCAGCGGCCAGGCGGGGCTCGAGGCTATTTCAAGCGAGCAGCCGGATGTCCTGCTCACCGACATCAACCTGCCCGACTTCAATGGCATTCAGGTGTGCAGGGAGGTGGCGGAGAAGTGGCCGGAGATTCCGGTGATCATGATGACTGCCTTCGGTTCGCTGGAGACCGCCATCGAGGCGATCCGGGCCGGGGCCTACGACTTCATCACCAAACCCCTCGACATGGACCTGCTCTCGCTTTGCCTTACGCGGGCGGTGGCCCACCGCAATCTGAAAAAGCAGGTGAAATTGCTCAGCGAGGAAATCGAGCGGATCCATTCCTTCTCAGGCCTTTTGGGGGAGAGTCCGATCATGCAGGAGCTGTTCGACCGCCTGAAACGGATCGCCGCAACCGATACCTCGGTGCTCATCACCGGCGAGAGCGGTTCGGGCAAGGAGATTACGGCCCGGGCCCTGCACGAATACAGCCGTCGGAAGGACCGCCCCTTTGTCGCCATCAACTGTTCGGCGCTGCCGGAGAATCTTCTGGAGAGCGAACTCTTCGGCCACGTCAAGGGTGCCTTCACCAATGCCTGGCAGGACCGGACCGGGCTGTTGCTCGAAGCGAGCGGCGGCACGCTTTTCCTCGATGAAATCGGCGACATGCCTCTCAGCCTGCAGCCGAAGCTGCTCCGCGCCCTGGAGGAACGCACGGTCCGGCCAGTTGGCGGCAACAAGGAGATGACGTTCGAGGCGCGGGTGCTGGCGGCCACCAATATCGATATCGAAAAAGCGGTTGCCGAGGGCCGCTTTCGCGAGGACCTCTACTACCGCCTGAACGTCATCAAGGTGGATATCCCGCCCCTGCGTAAACGCGGAACCGATATTCTCCTCCTGGCCCGCAAGTTCATCAACGATTTTGCCGACAAACTGGGCAAAAATGTTACGGGGCTTGCCGAGTCCACCATCAAGCGGCTGCTCGGCTATGAGTGGCCCGGCAACGTCAGGGAGCTGCGCAACGCCATGGAACACGGCGTCGTCATGACGCTGTTCGAGAAAATCGTCCCCGAGGACCTGCCCCAGAAGATCCAGCTGCACACCGGCCGTACCCAGTTATGGGAAACCGAACAGCCGGCCGAACTCATGTCGCTTGACGAGATGACCGAGCGCTATATCGCCTATGTGTTGAAGATGACAAAGGGTAATCAGACGCTTGCCGCGCAGATCCTGGCCATCGATCGGAAAACCCTCTATCGCCGGCTGCAGAAGCCGGCCGAATAAAAGTGTCACCCTCCCGCATCCTGTCCTTCCGGTTTTTCATCGTTCGAGAGTGAGGCAAAAATTCCCGTATGGGGCATTGTGCCCCAGTCAGTCCCCCGAGTTGTTTCCCCTTTTACAATTGCCCTGATCTGTCTCGGCCGCGCATCGCTCCCCGGCATGGGCGGAAGCAGTCGAAGGGCGGCCTATGTTGCATGACTATTTGGACTGGCATGAAAATTGATAGAATGGATCAATTTCCCAGAAGCCTGAGTAATTGGATGCGATATGGCAATTATTTTTCTGGAACACCGAGCATGAGAATAGTTATTGGAATTTTTCAGGACAAAGAGGACGTAACAAGATTCAACAGGCGCCGAATGCTGGATTTTACCTCCCTTACCGAAGTAGGCCCTTTTTTTTCGAAAGATCAGGCCATGTTGTGGATGAAAGAGCTGCGCAGCCGCATTGATAACAGCGAAATCGCCTTCATTCCCGATCAGTCGCGAAAGAATCTGAAGTGGTATGGCTTTACTTTCGAAGAGCAGTAAAGGCTGCACAGAGGGCCGCCCGATCTCAATTCAACCTGAAGTGGCCGTAATGAAAATATTTCTATCCGATCCGGAACGAGCCGACAGGTCCTCCCTGAAGGTCAAGGGAAGATTGATGCCGTATGAGGATTTTACTGCCCGATTGAAGAATTTTTGCCTCTCTCTGGGCTTCAGGGAGGTGAATATCCGCCATCTGGCCTCGTGCGGCGACCCTGAGAATGCGTCAGATATTCTGGCGAACAATCCGAAGGATGATGCCGTGGTCATCTTATCGTGCCGGGTATCCTATAATCCGAATTGGGGTGGGTACTGCGGTCTGCCGCAACTCCTGGTCCGGGAAAAGTATGACGACCGCGGCGAGCAATGTCCCTCTTCCTTTATCGCTCCCTTTGTCCGGCAGTACCTTTTTGCCAAAGAGCATATCTATCTGACCAAAACCGAGGAGGGACGGTGTCTTATCACCATTCCGGAAAATCTCCTGAAGATACATGGAGCAACCCGGGGCAGCCGTCTGCTGGTCGCGCTTGACAAGGTGGCCGAAGCGGATGAGGACGGGCGAATTGTCCCGGTCGCGACCAACGGAGGGACGATCTCCTTCGCCTTGGCCAACTCCCTTCGGCAGTCCCTTGACGCCAGGAATTTTACCTGGATGCCGGGAAGAAGCATCCCTATCGACCGGTACCTCAGCAGGGAGTTGTTCTCCTTTTGCGAGATCGATCAGGCCGTCGATCGCAACAGCAGGTTCTGGCCGACTCTTCTGCCCCACCTCGGGCAGATCGTGACCCACCGGACGCCGAATCTCCGGGCGGCGGAGTTGCATCTCCGCCATGAATTTGCCCGGGCGATGGCGACCTTTATTGCCGACCATCGTCCCAGCCTCGGCAACGTGTTGTGTCTCGCCGGCCTGGATATAGATATGGCGGCTTTTGCGGGACATGAGGAACACTATTTCGTGCCATGGAAGGCCTACCTGGAACGGCCAGGCGAAGAACCCGGAGTGGAGCACGCCCTGGATCAGGACGATCTGTTCGTCAGACTCATGCAACAGGATAAGCAGTGCCCGGCATGACAAGATTTTTCGGGTAAAAACTGTTCTGCCGATAATCGGTTACATCCCCTGAAACACTACTTTCTGAAGAACCATGAATACCTTTCAATTGTCTCTGGCCATTCTTGTTGCAGGTGGATTGATCCCCCTGGTGACGTACC
>Ga0154407_1262_pt1 | contig 21456 bp, 16 predicted proteins | sample RifGroB2_FD_115911 | JGI IMG/M metagenome (GOLD analysis project Ga0154407, IMG submission 115911) | Desulfobacterales bacterium GWB2_56_26
TTTATTTTCTTTCTATGTCAACAACTTCGGCGATTTCAACAAAACCTACGGCTCGGTCGGAGCCGTGGTGGTGCTGATGATGTGGTTCTATATCTCCGCCTTTATCGTCCTTCTGGGCGGCACTCTGAACGCCGAGACGGAGCACCAGACTGCAGTCGACAGCACCAAGGGCAGGCCGTCACAACCCCGGGGCAAACGAGGTGCCTATATGGCCGACGATGTGGGGAAGAAAAAATGATCGCCGAAGCAGGTGCCCTCCTTCGGCCACCGAGATGGGTGAAAGCCCTATGCAGATAGTCTTTCTGACCGCCACCGTCGCCCTGGTTGTTCCGACCCTTCTGCCCATGGTGCCGCTGGAAGCGTGGTGGGTACGCTCGTTCGATTTTCCCCGGCTGCAGCTGTGCAGTCTTTTACTGTTTCTCCTGCTGCTGGAGCTGATCCTGCTCGATTGGCAGAAGCCTGTCTCGGTCGGTCTGCTTCTTACCGCCGCCATCTGCCTCGCCTACCAGGCCTGGTGGATCGTGCCGTATACCAGACTCTTTCCGGTGGAGGTGAAAACGACGAACAATCGGGACCGCCGAGCCAGTATCCGCATCATCACTGCCAACGTCCTTACCCCGAACCGCAATGCCGAAGGTCTGCTGGAACTTGTCCGCACTTATGACCCGGATATCCTGGTGACCCTCGAATCGAACGGCTGGTGGCAGGAACGTCTGGATACGCTGGAGACGGAGTACCCCTATACCATCAAATGCCCGCGCGAGAATTTGTACGGCATGCATGTCTACTCGCGCTATGTTCTGAAAAACAGCCGGATCGAGTACCTGGTCGAGGAGCACATCCCCTCCATGCATACCCTCGCGATCCTCCCGTCGGGGGCGGAGGTCCGTCTCCATTTTCTCCATCCGCAGCCGCCCTCGCCGCAAAACAGGAAGGCCTCTTCGCCGCGCGACGCCGAACTGGTGGTGGTGGCAAAGAGCGTGGCGAAAACGGAGACCCCGACTATTGTCACCGGCGACCTGAACGATGTGGCCTGGTCGACGACCACCCGGCTGTTCAGGAAGATCAGCGATCTGCTGGACCCCCGGGTTGGCCGGGGCATGTTCAATACCTTCCATGCCGACTACTGGTTCATGCGCTGGCCCCTGGACCATCTGTTCCACAGCGACCATTTCACCCTGGCGGTGATTAAGCGGCTGCCGGGATTTGGCTCGGATCATTTTCCACTCCTGGCCGAACTGGTGCTGGAATCAGACCGGCGTGACGAGCAGGAGGGGCTGCCGGGCGACCGGGGGGATGAAAGAAAGGCGGAGGCGAAAGCGAAAAAGGAAGACGTCGGTGATCGGGATGTTCCCGAACCTGATAAAGAAATGTAGAGCAACCGCTGTTTAGCCTATCCACATAAACAGGAGATCGATTATGAACGAGACACACACAATGGATAATCCTACCACCATGAACACCGGCCGGACCCGGACAAAATCTGAAGAGCTTATCCCTCCTTCGTCCGTCCGTGTCACCAAGCATACCCCTATCCAGGTTCAGGAACGGATTCGGCTTGGAACGGTGGAAAACATCGCCCGGGTTATTTCTTCACCGGAGACGATCGATACCCGCCTGCGTGATCTCGACCGGGAGTGGGATATCGAACGCGTGCTGGAACTGAACGCCTCGTTGCTGGCCTTCAGCGGCGTGGTTCTCGGCAAGTTCGTCAACCGGAAATGGCTCTATCTGTCGATGGGGGTGACGGGCTTTCTCGCCCAGCATGCCCTGCAGGGATGGTGTCCGCCCCTGCCGGTCCTGCGGCGCATGGGGGTCAGAACCTGCCGGGAAATCGAGCAGGAACGCAACGCCCTGAAGATGATTCGCGGCGACCTCAACTCTATGCCGGAGAGTGTCGACCCGCGACGGCAGGCGGAGGAACTGCTGAGCATTCAGGAACGATAAAAAAACTGAGGACTGAGCGATGAGGACTGAGTTGTCATGCACGGGCGCACCCCGAATGGAAGGGGCAGGATTTTTCGCCTCTCCACTCAGTCCCCAGTCCTTTGCCCTCAGTCCTCTTCTTAAACCAGATCCATCAGCTCCCGCGCCGGCGCCCAGGCGCAGTGATTGGGACGCAGGGGCGAATTCACCCCGACATAGTAGGCGCCTTCGAGGAGTTCGGTGCCGTAAAAGAAGAAGCCGCCTATGCCTTTGAGATTGGCGACCACGGTCGCCGACGGCACTCCCCGGGCAACCAGAAACTCGAGGACGGGGACGCACCAGCGTTCGCCGCGAAAGTCCCATTTGCTCCATTCCATACCGACATCGGGCCGGTCGAACGGGGTAGCCGTCACATGGACAGCTGGCGCGACGACGAGTTCGAGGAACCAGTTTTTATTAACCCTCGTGCCGGGACAGGTCTTCCTGGTGGTCGGATCGTCGCGGTGGAACAGGACGGTTTCCCTGCGTGCCTTCAGCCCCAGCCAGTCGAGCAGGACCCGTACGGCCGCCGCGGCAGTGGTCCAACAGGCGAAACCGCGGCCGGTGCGGGGATCTTCGACATCATAATCGCCAAGAACTTCGATGCCGAACGAAAAACTATTGAAGCTGACCGCGTGCAGCCCGGTCCCCGCGAAATCGCTCATGCCGAAGATCTGATCGTCGTTAATGAACAGATGGGGGCCGGCGCTCCAATGCTTTTCGTCGCGGTAAAAGTGCCGCAGATTCTCGATATGCTGAATAAGGAACCCTCTCGGACGCTCCGCAAGAGACGGCTCGGCCGTGTGGTGCAGCGTTACCGCCTTGCACCAGTTGGGCGGAGGCAGCGTGGCAAGATGCCGGGCAAGCGAATCGGGAGTCCAGACCCGGCCTACATTTCCAAATCCCATATGAGGCGTTCTCCTGTACAATGACCTTTATTCTTCTTCCACCGGGGAGAGATCACTGTTGGCCGGACCATTGATGATCCCGCCGTACCGGTCGTAGCGCGAGCCGTGGCACGGACAGTCCCAGGTTTTCTCCAGGCTGTTCCAGCTGACGATGCAGCCGAGATGGGTGCACATGGCCGAACGTTGCGACAGGACTCCCTGCCCGTCGCGGTAGACGGCGATTTTCTTCAACCCGCGTTGGATCACCGCCCCCCCGTCCGGAACTATCTCGTCCACCGAGGCAACATCTCCGCCTGACAAATAATCCCCCAAATACTGGGCGCTGACGTTGATATTCTCCTGCATAAACTGACCGAGAGCGAGCAGAGATTTGCGTGACGGGTCATAGAGATCGACCCACGGATTCCTGCGTCCCGCAATAAGGTCGGTGATGAGCATCCCGGCAATGGTGCCATGAGTCATCCCCATGCCCGAATCGCCCGTGGCGATGTAAACATTTCGTGAGTCTGCAGGATTGCGGCCGATGAAGGCCACGCCGTCGATCGGCTCCATCACCTGACCGGACCACCGGTACTCTATGCCGGAGATAGCCGGAAAACGCTCCCTTGCCCAGACCTCAAGCCGGGCCAGTCGGGCAGCGCCGTCATCGGCCTGTCCCGTTTTATGATCTTCGCCGCCGACAATCAGCAGATCGTGGTCGCCCACGCTATGAAGCCGGACGTAATGGTACGGATCGGCCGTATCCCAAAACAAGGCTCTGGTGACCGAGCCGGGCGGAATGCGGGCGCCGATGACATAGGTAGTGTAGGAGGCCTGCTTGGTATGGATGGTGACGAGATTATTGATCGGGGTGTTGGTGGCAACTACGATATTACTCGTCTTCACTGTATAGCCACGGTCCGCCTCGACCCGGGCCGCATCGCCGCCTGCCATGGCGGTTACGTGGGTACCGGTGAAGATGCGGCCGCCCTGCCGCACCAGCGCTCGGGCAAGGCCGGCCAGATATTTCAAGGGGTGGAACTGACCCTGCCGCGGAAAACGCAGGCATTTCCCGGTGTCGAAGGAGAGAGGCGCTCGCTCGACCATTTCGACCCCCGCCAGTCCCGCGCGACGGGCCGCCTGCAGTTCGCGGTCAAGGATTTCTGTGCTCTCGCCCGGCGGGACGAAGAGGTAGCCGTCGAGACGTTCGAAGTTGCAATCGATCTGCTCTTCCAAAGCGATCTCTTCAATCCGATCGATCGCCGCGGCGTGACTCTCCGCCGCGAGCTGCGCCCCTTTTTCACCGTGCATGCGCTCGATTTCCACATAGCGATCGTCGATGGCGGAGGACAGATGGGCGGTGGTCCGTTCGGTCATGCCGCCGCCGATCCGTCCGTCTTCCAGGACCGCCACCGACTTGCCTTCACGGGCAAGCAGATAGGCGGTGGTCATGCCGGCGATGCCGGCGCCGACGATGCATACCTCGGCATGGATGTTTTCGGTAAGTGGTGAGCCGGTCGGCATCTCCGCCGTCGCCGGCCAGATGGAATGGGTTTCTCCGCTTGTATCGGCCATGTCATCTCTCCTCCGGTTTCCCGATCCGCCTGGCTTTAAAAGTGAACAAACACTGGAGGAATCAACGGAGCATCTTCGGCGTTCCGCCCCCTTACCAGGAAAAACCAAACGGGCATAGGGTTCTGTTATTTGATAGGCGTAATGTAATTCTTTTTGCGACCCTGGCAAGAACAGTAGTCGACATCCAGCTATATCATCCGGGGCAAGGATTCTCGCCCCGTGCTTTGCTATCACGCCGCGGGCCGTGGCCGCCAAAAAAGACATGCCCTTCCTTGCGCATCCTTACCTCCGCGCCTTCGACCCAGGGCAGGCTCTTCAGCTAGTCCCGGACGCGGTCAGGCCGATGGTTGGGCGCTCCGCCGTCGCGAATACAGTCATCTGCGACTACAGCTGAAAATGACCGGTGTCGATCCATTCATTTTTCAAGAGAGTCCACCAATCGATGGCCAGCCCCTGCAATATAAATTCATAAGGCAGCCAGCCATAACCTTGGTCGCCCCACCCGGTTCCCCAGGAATTGCGGATCAGCAAGGCTCCGATCGTCTCCTTGGAACTGCCGGAATGGAATATTTTCATCTTGTCGTCGAAACCGACGGCAGCTACGGCATGACCGCCGATACTCCGATCCCCTTCGTTGGGGAATGGGATTTTCCCATCGACGGCGGCCTGTTCGATGGAACTGAACACGGAAAACCCGAACATTACCGGCAACCCCGCAACCAGATAGGTCTTGATGCGCTTCAGCAACACATCTCTTGCCGTGTTGGGCGGATCAAGCCGGAAATATTGAAGGGCCTGATAATTCTGGGCAAAGGCATAACAGAAGGCCGGCGGTTCGTTTTCAAACTCGTCGATGTGATAGGGCCAGTATTCTTCCGGCGGAATCCCGAAAAGCGCCATGGCCTCCATGGTCGTCCGGAGAAAAGCCCCTGTATCGCCGGCCCAGTGCAGGAGATTGCGGGTGGTCTTGTAGAGAAACAGCCTGGATGCGTCGACATATCTGCCGCTCGCGCGGCGTTCATAATATTCGATCAGGCCGACGCCCGCATTGGCGGTGCACGAACCGAGCCATTGCTGATTTTCAATAGGCGAGCACCACTGGCGAAGATCCTGACTGGCGGGCAGATCACGGGCCGGTGCCTTCAGGAGTCCCACCCGGCTGACCATTTCCTTAATCGATTTCTGTTCTAATCTACGCGCCCGAGTGCCGACCACGTTGTGTTCCTGCGTATAATCGCGAAAATCCGGAAAATCCGGAAACCACCCCATTCCAAGTTGAACGCCGATTTTCTCAGGCATGGGATACCTCCTATGTTGAGCTTTGTGCCGTCACTTCATGGCAATAGACTCCCGAGACTTGTCATTGCTTCATTTCGCGGACCTGCACCGTGATTTCAAAACGATCTGCCGCCTGTTGTTTCGACTCCCAACTCCGCTTCAGAATCAGTCGGATGAGCGTTACGCCGGGAGAGCGAGCTTCGAAGGTGAAGATTCGGGTACCGCCGGTGCCCACCGATGGTTCACCGGGCGGCCAAAAATCAGAAGCCGGCGGCCCGAGGATATTGTTGTCGAAAGATTCCACTTCCCAGCGATAGCCGGTGGTGGGGTTTTCCGGCAGGCGGAGGCTGACCGTCTCCCCGGGGGGGACCTCATACTCCCTGCCCTCCCCGTCCTTTTCGATAACGACTGCGGACATTGCACTTGCCTCGATTGATGAATTTTCGACACTGCCGAAGCTACCACCTGCAAAGAAGAATACCAGGAGCAAGGCGTATGCTCCGATTGACCACCTGTGAGGCTGGTGTTGATTTCGGCTGGAAAAATGGTTCTCCATGCTCTTCGACGCCCTTTAAAAAATAATGGATGCCCCTCCACAGCTTCCCAAAACACCTTTTTAAAGTCAGGCATCTGATCTGATCCTATCACACAATTATCTGTAATGCAATCTTGTACGCCCGCGTTCGCTGGCTAACCGGCCTCGTCCATACAGTTATTCTGCAGCAGATGATGGAAAAAACGTTGAACGAACCGGCCGGACACCACTTCCTTCAGGGAAAAAGCCAAGTCGGCCTTGCCGGAGAACCGCGAGGTGAGGGCAAAATAGAGGTCGCGGGAAATCTTTGCCAGGGCAACCTCCAGGTCGGCGGCGACGGCCGAACGTTCTTCGGCGGGCAGGTTGAAGAGCCGGCAAGCTGTCGGCCGTTGGCTGAACAGAAGGCATTTGCCGGACTCGTCGAGAGGACAAAGGGAGCGGTGGCTGGGCGTGGCTCGCGCGATGGCTTCCTGTCTGCTCTTCTGGCTGAGGGAGCTGTTGAGAAAATGGTGAAGGTAGACGGCTTCGATCAGAGAAAGGGCAACAGTCTCGGCACAGCATGTCGCGTGGTCACAGCCGCACAGGGACTCTTTACCCGCCAGCGCCAGACGCTCGTCGAGGTTGTCGACCAGTTTTTCGTAATCCCTGAAAAATGGAAAAAGATCGACGAGGTGACGGGATTCAAGCGACGGTTCGCGGATGGTGAGGCGCTTCTCCTTTTTGCCGTATTTTCTGATGAACCACCACTGGTCGAAATTGGCCGGCTGGGATCTGTGCCCTTTCAGTTTCTTGCCGGCCAGCTTATGGCCGAGGCCTTTCCTGAGCAGATAGGCGTTGACCACCGTGCCGGTCCGACCGATGCCGAAGCGGCAGTGGACGAGGACCTTTTTACCGAGGTAGAGGCATTCGTCCAGCCAGTCCAGGGCCTTTTCCAGCTCCTGCAGGTCGGGCGCCTCTTCATCGGCTATCGGCAGATACCAGACCTCAAAGCCGGCCTTCTCCTCGATCCAGTGGAGGTCGCAGAATTCCGCACAGAGGTTGAGGATGGCGCCGATGCCGAGCTCGCGGAGCCGGTCCAGGGCGTCATAGGACATCGGCGCCTGTCCCACCGCGAGATTGTCGGTCAGCCAGTCGAGTTGATATGTGCCTGTTTTTACATTCATATTGTTTGTGAGTGCTGAGGACTGAGCGATGAGGACTGAGCAAATTCAGTAGGGCGAAAGATTTTTCGCCCCTACACTCAGTCCTCAGACCTCAGTCCTCAGTCCTCAATCCTTATGTTTCTTAAGATCGCCTGCAACGATTCAGCCATTTCCTCGACCTGAGCCGTGTCGCTGAGTGTCATGTCGAGCAGTCGGCATTTCCCCTGGAGGATCCCCAACATGGTCAAGCGACCGAGGATCTCGACCAGCGAACGGCGCTGAAAGCCGGCGTCGAGAAGGTCCCCTCTGGTCGTCACCGTGAAGCCGGCCCAGGTGAGAATCCGTTCGATGAGCCGGACCCTGAACAACCGATTTTCAAAATTCCCCCCGCCGCCCTTGAAGCGGAAATTGATGTAATTTGCCTCGGGGTCGTCGCCGCCATAAGCATCGAGGACGGCAAAATGATAGCCGAAGCGCAGCACCAGATGGAGATATTCTTTCGCCACCGCCGCGTAGCTGCCGAAGACCGCCGACTTGAGGCCGACGATGCCGCCGCTCAGGCGGTCGGCCTCTTCCCAGTCGAGAACGGCAAGACCCTCGGGCCAGGCGACGTCCGGATGGGTGAGTCCCGCCCAGGAGGCCCGCATAAGCGGCGAGGCGATATCCGCAGGACCGATCACCTTCTTTGCCGCCGCGGCCGGCTCCAGCCCCTCACCGAGATCGAGAACGTGCATGGTGAGGGGCAGATCGCCTTCGAGCCGTTTGCTCCCGGTCATCACCCGCCCGCTCGGGCCGATCAGGGAGAACATCTCCGCCATGCCCTTTTCATGGGCGAATCGTACCAGATCGTGCATGCTGCCGCAGTTCTGCGGCGAGAACTCGGGAGCGGCTGGGTCGAGCAGATGAAGAGGAGAGATCAGTTGCAAGAGCGCCGTCAGCCGGTTCGAAAAAGGCGTAGTCGGGATTTTCTTCCTGCTTTCCGGCAGTTCCTGTGCGCCCTGATACACCGCGCCCCGGCCGGCGTCCACGGTGACCGTTTCGCCCGGAGCAAGCGTACTTCTTACGCCATGCAGGCCGGCGATTACCGGCAACCGGTATTCCCTGGCCACCGAGGCGAAATGGCTGGCGCGGCTGCCGCCTTCCGCCACCACCGCCCGCAGCCTTTCCAGAATCCCGGCAAAAGAGGGGGGCAAGGTCGCCGAGACAAGCACCGAACCGTTGGGCACGTCGGCCAGCTGCGCCTCGTTGTCCAGGATGAAGACGCGGCCGGCGGCGATTCCGGGGCTCGCGGTCGTTCCTCCTGAAACGAGGGGCTGCAAATCCGGCTCGTCCGTTTCCGGCTCGGCATCCTCAGTTTTTTCGTTAAATATCTGCAACGGCCGGCACTGCAGGAGATAGCAGTTACCCTGAAGATCCTCGCACCATTCGATGTCCTGCGGCCCGCCGAACAGCTCTTCGAGCTGCAGGCCCCATTCGGCCAGGCGTACTGCCGTCGACATTCCGGAATCCTGATGCAGCCCCATCTCCCTTGGAAACCGATACACCTCCGGCTCGGCACTGCCGTCCACCAACCGCCCGCCCGTTCCGGCCACCGCATAAACGGTAAGAGTGTCGCCCGCCGCCTCGGCCGCTTTCTCGCGGGTATACATCACTCCGCTGTTTTTCGCCTCGATCATCTCCATGACGATCACAGCCATGGCCGTTTCCTGATCCGCCAGACCGCAGCGCACCCGGTAGGCGAGCGCCTGGGGCGCATACTTGCCGGCGACAATCTCCTTATATACCTCTGGAATGTCCGCGTGGGCGACGTCCAAAAGGCTCACATACTGACCGGCAAAGGAATTCTCCCCGTCCTCGCCGACTGCGCTGCTCCTCAGGGCCCACCGACCGGAGCCGCCGGCAAAGCGCAGCTCGGCCAGACGTTCGCCGATGGCTTCCCTGACCTGGGCCGGCACCTCCGCCTGGCGGATCATAGCCGTCATTTCGTGGGAGATCTCCTGCAGCCGATTGGCGGAGCCAGGCAAGCGCACCTCGGCCAGCAGTTCGTCCAGGCGGTGGCGCAGATTATTCTGCGCAAGAAAAAGATTGAAGGCCCTGGTGGTGACAACAAAGCCGCGAGGCTGCGGAAGTCCCGCCTGCAGCACGCGGCCCAAAGCCGCCGCCTTGCCGCCTACCATTTCCGCCTGCCCTGCGGCCTGAGCCATATCAAGGGCATAGGGGGGCTCGGAAGCGGCGGCAAAAACCGGCAAGGCGGCGGCAAGCTCTGCCGCCAGTTCGCCATGCCGCCGTTCGAGTTCCTTATAGCCGCCGGGCCACATGGAGGTGAGAGAACGGATCAGACTGCCCACCGACCAGTCGAGGGCGGAGATCAGACGGGGGATCGCAGCCCAATCCGTCATCGCCCCGGCATATCCCAATTCTTCCAGCTCGCTGATCAGCTCAAGACTTCTCTTGTCGTATCGGAGCAACTCCTTGAAGGCCTCGTATTTGTGGCGGAGCAGCCGGTCGGGGGCGAACAGTCTTTCTGTCCAGTGGTGCAGCAGCCGGCGCAGCGTCATGACGATTCCGGTCGGCCCTCAGGCGGCTCCCCGGCCAGGGCCTCGTCCACCTTCTCTTCCAGCTCAGTCTTGTCGATGGGTTTGATGCAGTAGTCGAAGGCGCCCAGTTCCTGGGCCACTCGCGCCGTTTCCAGGGTGGGGTAGCCGGTAAGCATGAGAACCTTGGTCGAGGGTGTTATTTTCTTTATTTCCGCCAGGACCTCGGTGCCGAGCATTTTCTTCAGCCGAATGTCGACGATCGCCAGGTCCACCTGATGCGAGGCGACAAAAGCCAGTGCTTCCGCCTCGTCGGTGAAGACCTCGACCTGATGATTTCTTCGTTTCAGGATCTGCTTGATCATCACCCCCGCATCCAGGACATCGTCCAAAACCAGTATCAGTGCCATTTTCTACCTCTCACCCCCAAGAATTCTGTTGCCGTCGAGCCGCTTTCACCTACACAGCTATTATACAAAAGTCTCCTGGTTCTTGGCCAAAATCCTTGCTTTGAGATCGGAATACCAGGAGAAACGTGTCATGACCAGCGAATAGACAATGCGAACAGCAATATAGAGCAGCAGAAACGAGGCGAAGTAATGTACCGATGGGCCGATGAACGGCACATGAAAAGGCAGCTCCAGCGGTGCCTCGGCGAACCGCAGGTTCATCCAGGCAAGCAAAAACGGCATCGGCCAGATAGATACGCAGAAAATCGCTCCCCCCATGGAAAACGAGTAGCCAAAGGCGTCAAGAGCCTGACGGTTGATGGCCTTATAGCTCTCCTTGTCGCCCTGGATCAGGGCCAGTTCGGAAAGGTTGTGGTTCCGGTCCATCTTTTCCTGGATTTTACGGAGATAGTCGCGATTCAGATAGGCGACCGCGGTGGCGGAAAGGTCGCCCAGGATTATGCACTGCAGGGCGAGGATAACGGTGCCGAGAAAATACCCCTCCATCGCCGAAGGCAGCCACCGAAAGGGAGCGATAAACCAGGGATCAAGCAGCAGGAGATAGGGAAGGAGCGATGACATATTTTTATGATCGGCTCCGGGTTATTGGCCCGGAGCCGCCTCGGATGTGCGGATTAACCGAACATCTTAATGTTGAAAAAGCCTCGCAGCACGTAATCGACACCGACATACAGCGCCAGCACGATAAAGAGGCGCTTCAGCCAGATATCGGAGAAATACTTGGAGGTCCGGGGACCGATCACGGAACCCACGGCAATACCCACCAGTTCGAGCCCGATCAGCATCCAGTCGAACTGCACACCCTTGGAGATGAGGGTGACGATACTGGTGATCATGCTGATCAGGACCGCCAGCGCCGAGGTGCCTGCCGCCAGGTACATCGGCAGTTCGGCAACGCTGGTCAGAAACGGTACGAGCAGGAATCCGCCGCCGACGCCCAGGAAGGCGGCCACAGCCGAAATGACGACACCGCCGAGCAGTGGGTAAAGCGGATTGAACTTGAACTCGACCCCATAGAAGGTAAAACTGATATTGGTGAGCGACATACTGGTCACCTTGACGCCAAGGCCGGTGGTATCTACCACTTCGCCGCTCTTCTGTTTCTTTACCGTCGCTTCAAAGGCCTGGGCGGCGGCTTTGGCCTTCTTCTTGCTGGCCAGGCCGGAGGGTGAGGTCTCCCAGATGAGGTAGAGGCCGAGGACCAGGACGAACAGGCCGAAGTATCCCTGATAGGAGGAGAAGGAGAGTTTGCCGGCGGTGAGTGTGACGGACCCCCAGGCCCCGAGCAGCGAACCGGCCCCGAGGGTGACGGCGAGCGGCACGACCAAACGGCCCATCTTATAGTAGTTGAACGAGGATATGAGAGCCGACAAACCGACCAGGTACTGATTCGAGCCGCGAATCGAGTCGGTAATAGCCTTGTTCAGTGCAGGCGAAGTCTCCTTGAAGGTTTTGGCATAGCCGCCCAGGCCAAAAATGGTCATGTGGCCGACACCGGCCATAACGCCGCCAAAGGCGCCTACGGTGGAAAAGATCCAGCCTACCCACACTGCCCACAAAAAGGCGACGATCAAATTTACCTGCGGGCCGCCGGGAATGCCGAGGAAACCGACCGGCTTGGCCGGATCGATTTGGCCTTTATCCACCCCGTGCGGAGCGGCCGCAATAGCATCCTGAAGTTTTCCAGCAAAGGCCGGTTCCTGCCACAAACCGACCGCCAGTACGGCCAGCGCCGCCAATAACAGTAGTTTCGAATTCCTAGTCACAATAGACCTCCATCAAGTAATTACCAGCAAACAGCGTTCATTTGTTGCCAAAAATGCCAAAGTCGTCAATGCCTGGTTTATCCCTCCTCTCTTTTCCTTTTTTCCTGGTCGCCGCAAGTGGCGTAAGCACTTCTCCTCCTTCAGTTTCCGACCGCTTCTATGCCCTTTCGCTTGGCTAAATCCACTCGCTTTTGCCTCACCGCCCTCACTCCAAATCGACGATCCGGGTTTCCCCGGCATAGTCGCGGCTGCGATAGCCGGTCATCCCGGTCATTTTTGCCGTCAGTTCGGCGATGCTTTTCAGATTACGGACAATGGTCGCAACTGCTTCCTTTTCCTCCTCGCCGACATCGTCCTGAAGCAGCTGGGCCGTACCGAGGGCAACAAAGAGCGGCGAATTGATCTCGTGTGCGACGGTGCCGGCCAGTTCGATCACCCCCGCCAGCTTCACCCGTTCGGCCTCGGCCGACTTAAGGCGCCGTTCGGCGGTGATGTCGTGGATGATCTCGATGACATACTCCACCTCTCCCGCAGCATTCGGCAGGGGCGTTGCGGTCCGTTCGTACCAGCGGTGGCCGTCTGCCTCCTGCCGCTCCTGCACCGCCCTGGCCGGCTGCCCGGAAGACAGAACCTGGTCCACCGGACAGCATTTTTCCTCACCCTTCACCTGGCAGAGCTGGGCGTAGGTCATGCCCAGCGCCTCCACCTCAGTAATCCCGTGGGCGGTAAGAAAAGCGCGGTTGGCCACCACCACCCGTAACTGCCGGTCGAAAACCAGCAGCTGGGCGCCGATGCAGTCGATGATGTTGCCCAAAAAACGCTCGTGTTCCTCGATCTGATTGAACAGCAGGGTGATCTTGCGGTAGGTCCCGGCATTGATGATGGCAGCCCCGCCAACCTCCGCCACCGCCAGCGAGAAATTGATCTCGGCCGGACTGAAGCGGCGACGCTGCCGGGCCAAAATGCGGATGATGCCGATCACCTCATTTTTTACTTTGATGGGGACGGCAAGGAGCGACTTGATGCCCTCCCGGCCCATATGCTCGTGGTACAGCACCCGTTCGTCCGCCTCGACGTCGACGATCGCGACCGGTTCGCCCTGCAGAGCCCGGATGGTATTCTGCTCGTCAACCACCTCGCCGCGATCCAGGTATTCCCGGGACAGCCCGAAGGAGGCCGCCAGCTCCAGCCGGTTGGACTCCGGCGTCAGCAGGCGGATGGTGCACCCGTGGACGTTCATGCTGCGCGGCAGCATCTCGACGATGGTCGTCAACACCCCATCGAAGTCGAGGGTCGAGTTGACCAGGCGGGAAATCGCCTGGATTTCCTGGAGATAGTCGACCTGTTGTTCGAGCTGCCGGAACAATTCGCCGCCGGCGATGGCAATGCCGGTCTGTTCCGCCAGGGCAAGGGCAAAGGAGATCTCATCGTCGAAAAAATGTCGTCTGCTCCGGGACAAAAGACGCATAATGCCGGTGACCCTGCCCTGAAAGGATATGGGCAGCGTCAGAACCGAGGCGATCCCTTCATGCAGCGCCGCCTCCCGAAACGGCCGGTGAGGGCTGAGCGAGGCATCTTCCATCGCCACCGGCAGGCCGGAGGAAACCATCGCCATGGTTTCTTCCGCATCGACCTCCGGCCGGGCCAGATATTCCGCAGAGAGTCCCGCCGCGGCCCCCAGGACGAAACGGCCGGTATCGCCATCGAGCAGCCTGATGGTACAGGCATCGATGGCGAGCAGTTCCGGCAGGCTCTGGACGATATTCTCCATCACCCGCCGGGGGTCCCGGACGGTGGACACCATCTTCGTCACCTGCTGGAAGACCTGCAGATACTTATGGTTCCGGTTTTCTATCCTGGGGTCGTGCATGTTCCGTCCTCAGCCGTTATCCTTTCAGGCCTTCTCGATCCTGGTCTTGATATACTTCAAGGGCGGCGTGCCGCTCCATTTGCAGGCCACATTGGGCGGCAGCAGGAAATTGGTATTGAACCCCGAAAACTGCGGATACTTGGGATCGCCTTCCAGACCGAATTTCCCGCCGAAACCGCCGGCTGCCGCCAGCACTCCTTCACGGATATCCCAGGTCACCCTTGCTTGTGCCTTAACCCCAGCCCAGGGCGAAGAAATAACCACCTGATCGCCGTCTTCGATCCCCAGCCTTTGGGCATCGACGAAGTTGATCCATACCGGATTGGTGCCGTTCTGCTTCATCAGGCCGATGTTGGCAAAGGTCGCCGTATGTTCGTGCTCGAGAACCCGGAAGTAGCCGAGAATCATCGGATACTCCGCATCCGGCTGCAGTTCCGGCCAATCCCCATAGGGCGATTTGTAGTCGGGCAGCCCATCGACGCCTTTCTCCTCGGCGGCCGGATTCAGGAAGCAGTATTTGCCGGTCTTGCTGCTGCCCGAGGCGCCGTAACCGGCCGGCGGGTTGACCGATCCCCAGGCCTTATATTTGTAGAACTCCTGCGGGTCGGTGACGAAGAAGCCCTTTTCCCGCAGCTCTTCAAGGCCGATCTTCTGGTTGCGCAGCTGATTGGTGAGGAACTCGTCTTCGCTCCGCCAGGGGAAGAACTCACCGAAGCCGAGCCGGGCCGCGAGGTCGGAGAAGATCTGCACCACCGTCCGTGACTCGTACATCGGTTCGATGGCCCTCTGGCCGAGGGAAATGAAGGATTCGTACATCCAGTCGGCCGCCACCCGGCTCTGTTCGAGGTAGGTGGAGTCGGGCAGGACGACATCGCAGAGCGTCGTGGTATTGGTCATGAAGCAGTCGATAGCACAGGCAAATTCCAACTTCTCCATGCCGCGCTGCATCGACGGTTCCGATCCGCTCGACATGACCGGGTTGCCGAAATAACAGACCATGGCCTTCAGCCGGCCGGCCTGGACATCCTTCTCGAAATAGCCGGGAATCCAGCCGCTCCACAGATGGCTGCTGTTCAGTTTGGTCTTCGAAGCGTTGTTCGGCGGCTTGGGCTGATTGTCGGCCCAGGCGGAGGCCAGCTTGTATTTACGAACCAGCGCCGGACCGCCCGGAGCGTCGAAACAGCCCATCAGCCCGTTCAAGGCCATCAACGCCTGGGTGGCATGAACCGTATTGGGGGTCTGGGCCACGCCGGTCCAGGAATTGACCCCGGCATGGGGCGCAGCCGCCGCAAATTCGTAGGCCAGCCGCTCAATGGTGACTGCCGGCACGCCGCAGATTTCCGCAGCCCAGGCCGGAGTCCGGGCGATGCCGTCTTCCTCGCCGAGAAGCCGTTTTTTGAAGCCCTCGAAGCCGTAAGTCCAGTTGGCGACAAACTCCTGGTCATAGAGATTGTCGCGGACGATCACATGGCACATGGCCATGGCCATCGCCCCGTCGGTGCCCGGTTTGATCGGGATCCACTCGGTGGCTATCGCCGCCGTATCGCACCGTCTGGGGTCGACCACCACCAGCTTGGCCCCGTCGGCCACCGCCTTTTTCAACAGGGCGACCTTGCGCTGGCCGGCGGAGGTGGCCAGCTCATTGATGCCGAACAGCAGAATGAAGCGGGAACGGGGATAGTCGATCCACGGCCGTTTTTCGCTGTAGCATTTTTCGTTGGCCATTCGGGCCGGATTGTCGCACATCTGGCGATGGGTGGTCTTGTGGGGCGTGCCGTAGGCCGCCATAACCGCCTCATGACACCAGGCGTTGAAATCGTTGCCCCGATGAAAAGCGACGGTCTCGGGGTCCATGGCCTTAAGCCGCCCGGCCACCATCCCCATCGCTTCATCCCACGAGGCCTTGCGGAACCTGCCTTCCTCTTTAATCAGCGGGGTTTTCAACCGATAGGCCGAGTAGGTGTTGCGGTGGGCATTGGCCCCCTTGATGCAGAGCCTGCCGCCGCCCTTCGGATCGCCCGAAAGTCCCTTGCAGGCCGTCATCACTTCGTCCTTCACGACGACTTCCTGGCCGCAGAGGCCGAGACAGATATAGCAGTGGGTTTTGACTGTTCGATCGGCCACCGGCGGCTGCACGCCTTCGGCGAGGAGTCCCGCAGCGGGGTCCAGATCAAGACTGCCGACAGCCGTGGCCAATTGCCCAAGAATCCGGGCGTATGCCGCCTCCATCGTCAGTTTCTCCCGAACCGCCAGGCCGTAGATCCCTTCAAACGCCAGAAAACTCCTAGTGATCTGGGCGAGTCCACAATAGAAGTCGCTGGTTGCCGAGGCTTTGAGCACCGCGCAGAAATCGATGCCCCATTGCAGATGCTTGCGGAGAAAATCGAATTGATCGTTCGCCTGCCCGTCGGCAGCAGCCTTGCCCGCCAGACGGTGCATGAACTCCAGTTCGACGGCGATATGGTCGTCGAGATCCCGGTAACCGGGACTCTTATGCAGGCCGGCATCGCGATACGCCTTTCGGGCCGAAGCCAGTGGCTCCTGCATGACCAGCGGTTCCTGATTCTTGTAGCAGGATGCATAGGGAAAGGCCGGATTTTTGCCGGCATTCAGAAACAGCTCGGCATAGTCATGACGAAGGTCGCGATACGCCTCCTCTGCCGTCCGGGACTTCAGATAGGAGAGGATCCTGCCGACACCCGCGCAGAATTCCTCGCTGCCGCCGCCGGCCTGCAGTTCATGCAGGCCGGTCAAGAACGTCCCGCCGCACATTTTTTCGAGCAACGACGAGGGAATCTCATCCCGATACATGACTGAGAGAAAATGGTATATCTGCGACCGGGCTTCATTCACTTCACGTAGATCCATGCTGTTTCTCCTTTAGATATCAACGTAACTTTTTTCTTTGCTGTTACCGACTACCTTTAGACCTTCTCTGCCAGCTCCCATCGATCGGTTAATGAGACCCGACCTCTCGGTTGGCATGATATGTTTCAACATTTTCCTGCGAATCGCAGACCGGCAGGATCAAGCGGAACAGGGTTCCAGGCACCTCGCCCAATTCCCGGTCAAGGACCGGACTCTCGACCTCGATTGTTCCGCCATGCTCATGGATGATGCCGTACGATACGGATAACCCCAGTCCTGTTCCCTGCCCGACCGGTTTGGTTGTGAAAAACGGATCGAAGATCCTGGCCTGATTCTTTTCCGGAATGCCGCAGCCGGTATCCCTGACCGTGATAACAATGCTGTCGCCCTGCATTCTGTCGCTGGGGGGAGCAAGACCTGTCTGCAGGTAAATAGTGCCGCCGGTGTTCTGCATGGCATGGTGGGCATTGTTGATCAGATTGACGAAGATCTGGCGGAGTTTTTCCGGGTCGCCGCAGATAAACGGCAGGTTCCGATCGAATTCGCGATGGAAGGCGATGCGGCTGAGGGAGAGCGTATGCTCCGTTACCGCCACCACGTCGGCCAGGATTTCATTCATGTCGATCAACTGGCGGGAGCTGCCCGACTGGCGGGAAAATTTCAGCAGATCGGCAACGATCTTGCGACTGGCCTTGGTCTGCCGTTCGATCACCTGCAGACTCTCGTGCTGTTCGCCACCCGCCGGAGCATCGTCCATCAGGAGTTGGGTATAGCCGAGGATGATGCCGAGCGGCGTGTTTATTTCATGGGCGACCCCGGCCGCCATCTGCCCGACCGAGGCCATCTTTTCGCTCGCCGCGAGTTGTTCCAGCATGGTTTTGACCTTGGTCAGATCCTTGGCGATTGCCTCTGAGCCCAGGATCTCTCCGCCTTCGCCGAAGATGGCGGTAGCCGAGAGCAAAACCGAAATGGCCGAGCCATCCTTTCGGGCGAATTCCAGGTTGAGGTCCTTGATATAGCCGTCGCGGGCCAGCATGGCGTCATAGGTCGGAATCTGGGTCGCATCGGCAAAAAGATCGGTCAAATGCAGTTCCCGGGCCTCGTCCCGGTCGTAGCCAAGCATGGCGAAGCCGGAATCGTTCATATCCACCAGTCGGCCCGTACTGTCGCTGAAGAAGACCATGTCTTTCGAGGCCGAGAAAAGATGACGGAATTTCTTCTCCGACTGGGACAGTTCCTCTGTTCGCTCCAGCACCTTGTGCTCGAGGTTCAGGTTCAGGTCACGCAGCTGGTTGGCTGCTGCCGCAAGGTTCTTGTTGGCATTTTTCAGCTTGCCCGCTTCGTGTTCGAGCAACTCATAGGCCTGGACGCCCTTGTGATAGAAGATCATCACCGCCGCCACGGAGATCATGAACAGGGTGTTGAATCCGCCGGAATACGGTGAGATCGCATGCCAGATATCGGGCCTGCCGCCAATCATCAGAAACTGCTTGACCAAATGGCCGACGGCCCGCGAAATTGCAAAAGCCCCGATGGCGAGCGTCACGTAATGCAGATAGCCCCAGACGAAATTATCGGGCTGCCGCTTGGCCAACAGATAGGCGTAACGCCAGGCGAGAAAGGAGAAAACTATGTTTGCCGCCGAGCCGACTATATCGACGGCAATGGCCGGCAGCAGGGGAATGCCGTTCATTGCCCGTCCTCCCCGGTTTCAACCTTCAGCGAACGATAAAAAGAGCGCAAGGCCAGATAGAGAAAAAAGAGGGCAGGCGCACAGAGCAGGTGATCGAGTGCAGTGATGTAATAGATCCATTTGCCAAAAGAAAAAGGCAGCAGCAGCAGGGCGGAGAGATAGCCGTCCTCGGTCGCAAACGCTTCATTCGGCAAGGCTACCTGGGCAAAGTGACCGATAAAGGCCAGACCGTTCCAGAACATCATCAGCCAGCAGAATCGCTGGAGATAGAGCCAGCCGATGCCGGCAAAGGAACTGCGCCGGATATCCCAGAGCAGATAGCCGAGGGCGCCGAGGTACTGGACATGGGCAAGTTGATGGACCACCACCCCCTCGACACCGTCATGGGTCTGCAGCGCCCAGGCGTTCCCCGACAACAGGGCGATGAAAATCAGCTGGGCGAAAACGATTCTGCTGACAGTTGTCGGTTTCATTGGACCTTCTTCTTGGTGCAACAATTTTGCTGCATAGTAGTAATTAATTTTTTTGTCATACGGCGATCATCTTAGCCGGTTGCTCCGGCTTCCGACATTTCAGGACAGCCGTAGCGGCAGCTGGCGTCTCCCTCCGTCTTTGCACTTTCGATACCATTCTTGCGGCAATAGGCCGAAAATCTCTTTATCGCATAAACTATTCTTTCAATTATGTATTTTAAATTCACAGTCTCAATATCAGGGCAGCACGCCAAGCCGCAACTGCAACCGATTTGCTGCTTGTGCAACACTTTTGTTGCACATCGAAGCGCACCTCGCAGATCGGACCGACGGCTTAAAAAGAGACGGCAAATGGGGGCTCTTCGCAGGGATTAAGCGAAGAACGTGAGGGAGGGTTGAAGAAACCGAAGAATTGCTTCAGGTGACGCGGACGGACTAACGAGGTTTATTGATTTTTGAAACGGAAGGCCTCGACGTCGATCCGATAACGACGCAGCAGCCGCTGCAGGGCTTGCCGTTCAATGCCGCAGGTTTTGGCGGCAAGGGAAACATTGCCTTTCGTCCTGTCCACCGCACGGCGCAGGTAAAATTCGGTGAATTCCTTCAGGACGGCCGCCTTGGCCGTGTTGTAGTCGAGATGTTCGATCGCCGAAAGGTTGCCTGCCACCGGCTGCCCGGCCTGTTCCGCCGCCGGCCTGTCAAGCATCAGGTCCTGTTTTTCGATTTTTTTCCCGGAAGCGAGCAGGACCGCCCGGTTGATAGTGTTCTGCAGTTCGCGCACGTTGCCGCGCCAGGAATTGTGGAGGAGGGTCTGCACTGCCTCCGCCGAAAATTCCAACTCGGGCCGATCGTACTCCTGACGGTATCGGCGCAAAAAATGCTGGATGAGTAAAGGGATGTCGGCACGTATCTCCTCAAGACTCGGCATCGTCACGGTTACCACGTTCAACCGGTAAAACAGATCCTCCCGAAACTCGCCCCGGACGATCTTGGCCTCGATATCCTGGTTGGTCGAGGCCACCACCCGGACATCCACCGGATAGGTCCGGGTCTGGCCGAGCGGCTGGATCTCCTTTTCCTGCAAAACCCGCAGCAGCTTGGTCTGGATGGACACGGGAATGTCGGCGATCTCGTCGAGCAGAAGCGTTGAGTGATTGGCCTCGACGAAAAGGCCGACCTTATCCCGGTCGGCACCGGTGAAGGCACCCTTGCTGTAGCCGAACAGCTCGCTCTCCAGGATCTGTTCGGGCAGGGCCGGGCAGTTGACCGTCACCATCCGCCGCCCGGCCCGGCTGGACATGGCGTGGAGAGCCCTTGCCGCAAGCTCCTTGCCCGTTCCGGATTCGCCGCGGATGAGCACGGTCATGCTGCTCGGTGCCAGACGCCTGAGCAGATCCCGGACCTGCAGGAGCCGCTGCGACCGGCCGACGAAGCCGTAAAACTCGCCCTCGCCTGAAAGCTGCAGCCGAAGCTCGTCGAATTTCTGCTTTTCCCGCAGCAGTTCGGTCCGCTCCATGGCCTTGGCCACGGCGTGGATGATCTGCTCGTTGTCGAAGGGTTTCTGGAAAAAGTCGTAGGCCCCCGCCTTCAGCATCTCGACCGCCATATCCACCGTGGCATAACCGGTCATGATGATGGTGGTGAGCGAAGGATCGAGCTCCCTGATCCGCCGGAAAAACTCCACCCCGTCGATCCCCGGCATTTTGATGTCGGTCAGGACCACATCCGGCCGCCAGAGGGCGAGGACTTCGAGCCCTTGATCTCCCGAGCCGGCCTGCCGGACGTCATAGCCGCATTTTTTGACAAGGATCCTGGTGAGCAAGGTCAACATGTCCGGCTCGTCGTCGACAATCAGGACACGTCCGCTGGCGGTTGGTTCAGTCATGGCTTTCCCTCTATGAAAGAGGAATGAAATACTTGATTTTTCGGTTCTTGTTCTGACGATTCGCAGTTTCCGCAATGCTGAATCGTTCCCGGCGAACTCAGCCTAGCAGAGTTTGCCCGGGTTGGCCAGTCCTTATCAAAAGATAGTTCGATCTCTTATTAATTCTTGCTTTTGCTCATTCATTCGTATTAGGATTTGTACGCCCAATTAAGTATGACAGAGAGAGAAAAGCAGCAGGAACGACTTCAACAAATTCATTCAAATTCACTAAAGGAGAAATCGCGATGATGTCATTGAACAAGTTATCTGCCCTTGGGTTCGGCATGATGTTGTTGACTGCAGGAACAGCTCAGGCAGACACTACCGTTCCCTCGCCGGCGGCGCTCGACAAGCCGGTCCAATTCACGCTGGCAGTCGGCGCTGAAAGAATGGAAGGGGATACAACATATCAAATAGGTGATCCGACCGTTTATGCAAATGGAGTTACCGAGAATCAATACTTCCCGTTCAGCGAG
>Ga0154407_1033_pt1 | contig 21109 bp, 14 predicted proteins | sample RifGroB2_FD_115911 | JGI IMG/M metagenome (GOLD analysis project Ga0154407, IMG submission 115911) | Desulfobacterales bacterium GWB2_56_26
AGGAATTGTTTCATATGCACTCCCTAGAGTTAAAAATCAACCGGCCCTTTACAGGAGCAAAGGGCCGGGGCAATAAACTTAGGAAGCTTACTTGGGAGGAGCGATTTCGAGGGTCTGAACGACCTCATTCTCGCTCCACTTGGCCGGATCCGGGGACTTCACCTGGATGACGAAATAGAGAGCTTTCTCAGGATCGCCGATGTTGTTGAAAGTAAAGTTGCCGGTAATGCCTTTGAAATCCTTCAACTCGCGAACGGCTTTGGCTACCGCCTCGCGGGTGGGGACTTCATTTTTATTGGCTTTTGCGGCATTCTCGATGGCTTTCAGGCTGATTGCCATAGAGTCAAAGCCCTGGGCGGCAAAAGGCTGGGGAGCGGCTTTGTATTTTGCCTGGAAATCGGCGATAAATTTCGCGGTGCCGGGATAGACGGATGCCGGGCCGGATACGGTCGAATAGAAAGTACCGCCGCCGGAAGTAAGGGTTGCGCCGCCGGCTCCCGCCGCATCGGAGGAATCGAAACCGTCATCGCTCAGGAACATGCCCTCATAGCCTCTCTCGCGGGCCTGCTTGAACAGCACCGCTGCCTGGTAGGCCATGCCGCCGAAGTAAACGACATCGGGATTGCCGGCGATGACCGGGGAGAGCAGGGCGTCGAAGTTGGCCTTTTCTTCGGTTCCTTCAAAACCAAGAACCTTGATGCCGTTTTCTTCGGCTTTCTTCTTGAAGAACTCGGCAATGCCCTGACCATAAGCGGTCTTGTCATGGACAACAAATGCGGTTTTGGCGCCCTTGGCGGAGGCAAAGTCGGCACCAACTACGCCCTGAACGTCATCGCGACCAACGATACGGTTTACTTCCAGATAGCCGCGGGTGGTTACCTTCGGGTTGGTGTTGGCCGGAGAAACGTTGACCAGACCGGAGGTATGGTACACTTCGGATGAGGGGATCTGAACGCCGGAGTTATAGTGTCCTACTACGGCGAGAATGGCCGGATCGGATACAATCCGCTTGGCATTGGCCACGCCGGTATCGGGGTTTGCCTGGTCGTCAAAAGGTGCCAGTTCGACTTTAAAACCCATGTCGGCCAGAGGCTTGCCCAACTGTTCCAGGGCCATTTCGGCACCACGCTTGATGTCCACACCGACGACCGACTGATCACCGGATAACGGGGACTGGGTGGCGATCTTGATGGCTTTGTCCGCGGCACCGACTGAACCGCAGAGGGCAAGTGTCATACCGGCGGCTACCATCATCTTGAAAACGGAATTCCTGCTCTTTGACATACTTTTTCTCCTCCTTTGAAAAACAGCTTTCTGTTCGGTTGACCATGCCGTTCGAAATGGAATTCAGTACTGAAGAACCCGACTTCCATCCGGCAATGGTATCCTCAGCGACCTCTGTTGCAGGTCATTTTTGAGAGAAAAAAAATGGTATACCCAAATTGGATACATTTAAAGTTCGAACCATTTTCCCCCTTTCTTTGGGACTGTATGCTAGCTGATTGGCTCCACTCACGCAATAGATTTTGCGGTTTTTTTAGTGCGTTCACGCTTTTTTTCGCAATCCTACAAAATAGTATTTTTGGCTGCTGAAAAAACAATTTTGTGCGATGGAGGGGCAAAGGGAAGCGATCCGATTTCGGGCCATTCCGGATACCCTTTGCTCTCCCGCCGGCCTCCTTCTGCCGAAATATCCAAAAAATGTGCCAAATATGAACATTTTTGCCTGTAAGCGTCCAGGAACCTTGTAGGGGCGAAAAATTTTTCGCCCCTACAACGCTGACTACTGATGCCTAGCCTGAGCAGGGCAGCTCGACCGGTAACCGGACGGACCACCGCGACCCGTCGAGGACAATTACCCACCGAAACAGCGACACATTTCCCTATCGCAACAAAGGCTACCAATGGTAACCAAACATGCCGAACGAGAGCCCCTGCCCATCCTTCGGCCGCAAAGCACCCACCTTGACTTTATCCTGCAGCCCCTGCTACAATTTCTCATTCCCGGCAACAATCATTATGAAGATCTCGGCCAATCGACCAACCGTAGGCCAGCCGATGGTTTGAAGTTTCACCTGTGAATAATCCTATGAAGAAAACCATCCTGGTCGTCGAAGACGAGAGCATCCTGGCCCTGCTGTTGGAAAGTCTGCTCACCCATCTCGGCTACGTCTGTGCCGGTCCTTTAGCGACCGGCGAAGAAACCATCGCCTATCTGACCGGTCGGCAGGTCGACCTGATTCTCATGGATATCGAATTGGCCGGTCCTCTGGACGGCATCGAAACCGCCCAATTACTCCGGCGGACCTCCGATGTCCCCATCATCTTCCTGACCGGAACTCCTCTTGTGCAGGCGCTAAGCGTCTCCCCCAACTGCCTGGTCAAACCCGTGGCGGAGCAGGACCTGGCCGCTGCGCTCCAGAGAGCCCTGGCGGGCCGGCCACCCGCACCGCCTACCGGCAGCCTGCCCCTCCCCGAAATGGACGGAGCAACACCGGCGGGAGATACCCACCAACTACAGTTGGGCGATATCATCGACTCCCGCGCCCTGCAGACCATGATGGAGCAATTCCACCGGCTCACCGGCATCGGCATCGGCATTCTCGACCGGCAGGGCAATGTCCTGGTCGGTGTGGGCTGGCAGGATCTCTGCACCAAATTTCACCGTTGTCATCACGAAACTCTGAAAAACTGCAGGGCAAGCGACGCCAGGCTCAGCACGGCAGGGGCGAGTATGAGCCGCTGCAGGAACAACCTCTGGGATCTGATGACCCCGATCGAGGTCGATGGCCGGCACGTGGGCAGCGTCTGCCTCGGCCAGTTCTTCTACGACGACGAATTGCCCGACTACGATTTCTTCAGAAATCAGGCAAGAAAATACGGTTTCGACGAAGCCGAATACCTGGCGGCCCTTGACCGGCTTCCCCGCTGGTCGAGGGAAAAGGTGGACGCGACACTCGACTTCTACGCAAGTCTTGCCAAAATGATCTCAAGCCTCAGCTACGGCACGATGAACCTTTCCCGAGCCCTTGCCCAGAAGGAAGCCGCCCTGCGGCAATTGCACGAAAGCAGGTGCTTCCAGAGTTCCTTGCTCGAAACCATCCCCATTCCGGTATATTACAAGGATACGGCAGGACGTTACCTGGGTTTCAACAAGGCCGGCGAGCATTTCTACCATCGAACCAAGGCAGAGATGATCGGCAAGACTGCCTTCGATCTGCATCCGCCGCAGCTCGCAGAGTATTATCACGACCGGGAAACCGAGCTCTTCAGCCGCAAAGGATCCCAGGTCTACGAAACCGTCTTCACTCTGCCACAGGGCGAAAGCCGCGACGTCGTCGTCCATGAAGCCTCGCTCACCGATGCGGGCGGCGCGATCATCGGCGTCATCGGCGCCATGCTCGACATCACCGACCGTAACCAGGCCGAAAAGCAGCTGCAGGAGAACCGCAAATTCATGGAAGCCACCGCCATGATGATTCCCGATGTGGTCTATCTGTTCGATGTCCAGGAAGGGCGGCACATGTATTTCAACCGGGAACTGACCAATCTGCTCGGTTTCACCAACCAGGAAATCAAGGACGCGGGAGCGGGACTGCTCCTCTCTGCGGTGCATCCGAAGGATCTCGCCCAGGTGAAAAAGCACATGGAACGTATGGCCCACACCCCCGATGACGGCCAGCACGAGGTGGAATACCGCATCCGCAACAGCCATAACGCCTACCAATGGTTTTATGTCCGCGAACGGGTCTACCTGCGGGATGAAACGCAGCGACCGAAGATCCTGTTCGGCATCATGCAGGATATCACCGAGCGCAAAGAAGCCGAAGAGGAGAAGAAACTGCTGCAGACCCAGCTGATCCAGGCCCAGAAGATGGAGGCTATCGGCACGCTCGCCGGCGGCATCGCCCACGATTTCAACAATATTCTCGGCGCGATCCTCGGTTACGCCGAGATGGTCCGGGAGGACAGTCCCCCGGATTCGATCGTCGCCCGCGATCTCGACCAGATCATCCTCGCTTCCAATCGGGCGAAAGAACTGGTCAAACAGATTCTGGCCTTCAGCCGCCAGGCGGACATGGCAAAAATCCCGTTGCAGCCGGGAACCATCGTCAAGGAAGCTATCAAGCTGCTGCGCTCGTCACTGCCCACGACCATCGCCATCGAACAGGATATCGATTCATCAACCGCGCCCATCTTCGCCGATCCCACCCAGATCCACCAGATCCTCATGAATATCTGCACCAATGCCTTCCACGCCATGGAAGAGGATGGCGGGACGCTCACCATTTCCCTGTCCAACATCGAGCTGACCAGGCAGGCTCTTGCCGGCCGTCCCCACCTTCAGCCGGGACGGTTCGTGCAGTTGTCGGTCAGCGACACCGGCCAGGGCATTCTTCCGGAGATAAGAGACAGGATCTTCGAACCGTATTTCACCACCAAGGAACAGGGCAAAGGCACCGGCCTGGGGCTGGCCATCGCCCATGGCATCGTCAAAAGTCATGGCGGCTTCATCACCTGCGAAAGCAAGCCGGGCGAAGGCACCGTCTTCCATGTCGTCCTGCCGGCCCTCAATGAATATGCGGCGGCCGAAAGCGAGACGAACGAAGGCATACCGGCCGGCGGCGAACACATTCTCTTCATCGACGACGAGGTGATCCTAATCGAGATGGCCCAGGTCATGCTGGAACGGCTCGGTTACCGGGTGACCGTCCAGGCCGACAGTCTGGAGGCCATGTCGATCTTTACCAACCAGCCCGAGAACTTCGACCTGGTGATCACCGATCAGACCATGCCGGGGATGACCGGCATGGAACTGGCCCGGCGCATGCTGCAGATCCGGCCGGACCTCCCGATCATCCTCTGCACCGGGTACAGCACTCTCATCTCCGAAGAAAAGGCCAGGTCGGCAGGCATCAAAGGCTTTGCCCTGAAACCGCTGGCCAGGAAAGAGATTGCCACCCTGATCAGAAAGGTGCTGGAAGAACCGTGCTCCGATATACCTGCATCGGTAGCCGGTAGGTTGATTCCGCCCCTGACGGACACGGCATTGGCACGGAGGAGGTAGGTTTACCTCCTCCCACCCTCGATAGGGTACCCCCCTTGTACCACGCCGTTACACCCGGAGTAAGCGCTCACTATTGCATGTTATTTCTGTGAAAAATTGATCCCGGAACCGGTTTAGCTCCTCTCCGTTGCACCCCATAATAAAGAAAAATGCTTTTCCTTGCCGGAAGGGGCCCCGAAAGGCGGCAAAATCACCTCCTGAAAAAGCCCATGCCGTCACTATCGACCCTACCCTCCAAGACTGCGATTAAAGAATGGGAGGTAAAAATGCCTCCTCTTTGACCGCAAACATTTTTTCAGCCTTCCGCCCGGAGGTATGCCCACCCGTCATCCGGCCTGAACCATCCGGTTCTCCACGAGAAAACAATTCCTGCATAAAATGGCATGTTTTTGGCTACAACTTGCCTCGGATAACTAAAAAATCTTCTTTCTCCACCAGAGAACAAAACGGCCGGGACCCTGCGATGCAGAAAAACATTCGGTTTACCCCATCGTTCCGTACCCCATCACTCTATTCGGAGCCGGTATGCTCATGCCGTTAGGTGCAGCAAACAGAGACCCGATCGCAGGCCTTTTCCCTTCCTGGTCGTCCGCACTTTCATCGTCTCTGACGACGCTCCATCGGTTGGCCGGAGCCACCGAACAGGAATTCCTGCAGATCGGCAGCCAGCTGCAGGAAATTTATCAGCACTCCCTCGCCCTTTCCCAGACCGCCCACCAGTTGGTGGAAACCGCCTCGGGCGATCGCCTGCAGACGCTGATCGACAGGTTGCGGGAAATCGTCCAGGAGATGAACACCTACCTGGACCAGGCCCGGACTCAGAACCTCACCAGCTACACAACGCTTGCGAATGTTTCGGAATCACTGAAAAAGGTGGGAGAACCGCTGGTCGGAGTCAGGAGGATGTGCAAGCATCTCTACATCCTCGAAGTGTCGATCAAAATAGAAAGCGCTCATCTTGGCGACATGGGCAGCGAATTCGTCAATCTGGCGATGGACATCAAACAACTCTCTCAGCAGACTAAGGAAAAGGTCGCTGCCATCGAGGATCACCGCCAGCATTTGCAAACGATCATCGCCAGAAATCGTACCGAACTTGTCGAAGCCCGCGAGGCCCAGGACGCCGAGGCCGAAGCGACCCTGTCGAGAACCGCCGCGAGCCTTACGGAAATGGAAACCGTCAGCGGGCAGTTCTCCCAACTGGGCGACACGATCTCCGCCAACTCTCTCGACTGTTCCGACAACATCAGCACAGTCGTTCAGTCGATGCAGTTTCACGATATTTTCCGCCAGCAGGTGGAACACGTCATTGCCGGCCTGGAAGGATTGCAGCCCGTCCTTGCGGTGGACAACCATCCCTCCCGGCCCGAGAACGACAAGGACCGGCAAGCCATGATCTCCAGGACCGGCGATGTGTGTGAACTGCAGGAAGCACAACTCCAGTTCGCCGCGGCGGCGCTCTTCGACGCGGTTACTTCGATCCTCGAGAGTCTCCGGGACATCGGCGCCAAACAGAAGGAAATAGCCGGGGATGTTATCGCCCGAACCGGCGGCCGCCGGCAGAAGCAAACAACCGGAGCAACCGACGCGTCGTTCATCGCCGAGGTCAGCAGGCAGATGCACGTCATCACCGGTCTTCTCTCCGCTTCCGGCACCAATAATCAGAAAATGGCCGGCACCATGCAGGAGGTGGCCGGCACTGTCCGGCAGATCACCGGTTTTGTCACCGATATTGAAAATATCGGCCTTGATATCATTCAGATTGCCCTCAATGCCAGGATAAAAGCGGCGTCGACAGGAGAGGAAGGGGCCTCCCTCAGCGTGCTGGCGGAAGAAATCGGCCAGATGTCGGGTGAGGCGGTGCAGCGAACCGACCTCATCACCACGACGCTTACCGAAATCCATGGCATAACCGACCAACTGGCCACGGAGACCCTTGGCAACCAGGAGAATCTCTCGACCAGGCTTGCGGGCATCGAACAGGAGCTGACTTCCATCCTGTCCGGCCTCGACACCATAGGCGGGGAGCTGGTGACCATGCTGGCGCTGATATCGGATCAGGTTACATCCCTGTCAGCCGGAATCGAGAGGATCACCGACCGGATCGATGTCCATGAGCGTACCAAGTCCATGGCCGATCAGGTTCTGGCACAACTTCGGGAAATAATCCGCGAGGCCCGCCGGCTGCATCCTGCCAGCGCCGCCTTCAAGGAGGACCTGCGGCAGATGGCGCAGCGATATACCATGGAAAGCGAGCGACGCATCCATGAACATATTGCCAGCAAACATGGGATAGGAGCAACAAGCAGGGAACCGCCTGCAACCGAAGACGCACCAGTCGTCGCATCGGAGTTCGGTGACAATGTAGACCTTTTTTAATACGCATGAAGGGGAGAAGATATGCCGCTATTTATCTGGGAAGACCGTTATACCGTCGGCGTAACGGAAATCGATGAACATCACCGCCACCTCGTGAGTCTGCTCAATAAAGCCTACCAGGATTTCCTCCACCATGCTTCGCCCTCCGAGCTGAACATGCTTTTTCATGAACTCATCGACTATGCCACTTATCATTTCTCCTTCGAGGAAGAGAAGATGCAGGCCAGGCAGTACCCGGAAACGACAGCGCATAAGGGCGAACATGACGAATTCGTCCGGCGGGTGGTGGAAATGCACACCAGATATCAACATCGGGAAAAAATTCTCTTTCTCGAGATTCTCTGCTTTTTGCAGAATTGGCTGTCACACCATATCCTGGAGGTAGACGCCGACCTCGGCCGTTTCCTCACCGCCGTTCCGAGCAAAACGGCAGACAGGGGGAAATGCATATGACAACGTCTAAAGGAACGAAAAAAAAAGTGGAAAAGGTCCAGGATTCCCTGAACGGGCAGCATCCGGAGCGGGTCATTGCCAGCGGCGACAAACTGACCATCGAGACCATCGCCGACTTTGCCCGGCAAATCCAGGAGGGACTCTCGGAGGCGGACACCGTCGTCATCGACTTCGCGAAGAATGTCGAAGTGGACATCACCGCCCTGCAGATCTTCTGTTCGGCCTGCCTGACGGCGACCGCCATGAACAAAAATTTTGTCCACCGCGGGACGCTGCCGCAGTCGCTGCTCGATCTTGCCGCGACCGCCGGCTCCGAGCGGAAGGAACACTGTAAGAACAACAACATGTCATGTTTTCGCAAGTTCGGAGGAATGGAGTAATGGGTAAGCTGATAATGACTGCCGATGATTCGGCGAGCGTACGACAGATGGTCGCGTTCACCCTCAAACAGAACGGCTATGAGGTGATCGAGGCGGTCGACGGCCAGGATGCGCTGCAGAAACTCGCCGGGAAGAAGGTCGATATGCTGCTGACCGACCTCAATATGCCGAAAATGGACGGACTCGGCCTGATCAAGGGGGTTCGGGCCGGGGGCCTCAACAAATTCATCCCCATCATCATGCTGACGACGGAATCACAGGATTCCAAAAAGGCGGAAGGCAAGGCGGCCGGAGCCACCGGCTGGATCGTCAAACCCTTCAAGCCCGAACAGCTGATCGCGGTAGTGAAAAAGGTACTGGGATAACAGCCGGAATTGCCGACAACAACCTGCCAGAACGCAACTTCGGGCAGGCTCACACGTCCACACCCCACAGGGGGTATAAGTACCTTCACGAAATTCGTTTCTAAAAAACAAGAACCGAATTTCTAAGGTACTAATAGGATCGATGCCATGATTGAACAACATATTGCCGCCTATCGTGAAGAAGCGACCGAACTGCTCGCCGAACTGGAGACCTCCCTGCTCGAATTGGAAGAGACTCCGGACGACCAGGACCTGATCAGCAGGGTCTTCCGGGCGATGCACACCATCAAGGGTTCCGGCGCCATGTTCGGCTTCGACGAGATCGCCGCCTTTACCCATGAGGTGGAAACGGTCTTCGACCTGGTCCGCAACGGCAAGATGGTGGTGACCAAGGAACTCCTCAATCTCACCCTCCAGTCCCGGGACCATATCTCCGCCCTGCTCGACGCCTCGTCGGGATTCGGCGAAGTCGACAAGAACCGGGGCGACGAAATCATCGCTAGTCTCCGTCTGCTCACTCCCGCAAAGGACGCGAGCGGCGGCAACAAACCGCAGCCTCCCCCCTCCCCGACCAAGCAAGAAACAGCGCCTGCGGAACCGCTGCAGACATGGCGAATCCGCTTCGAACCGAACCGCGAGCTGCTAATCTGCGGCAGCAATCCCATCTCCCTGCTGGGCGAACTGCGCAGCCTGGGCGACTGCACCGTCACCGCCCACTTCGACGCCGTTCCACCGCTTGACGGCCTGGTGCCCGAGCACTGTTACCTGTACTGGGACATCATCCTCACCACCAGCCGCGGCGAGGCAGCCATCAGGGATGTTTTCATCTTCGTCGAGGACGATTGCCGGATCAGCATCAAACTGATCGACGACCCGGCTCGGGCGGAAGACGAAACTTACCGGAAACTGGGCGAAATCCTGGTGGACCGGGGGGATATTACGCCCACCGATCTGCAGAGCGTCCTGCAGCAGCAGAAGCCGCTCGGGGAACTGCTGGTGGAAAAGGGGACTGTTTCCGAAGAAAAGGTCCAGTCGGCGCTGGCCGAACAGCAACAGGTGAAAACGATCCGACAGGAACGGACGGCCCCGGACGCGGCGGCCTCCATCCGGGTGCCGGCGGAGCGCCTCGATCAACTGGTGAATCTGGTGGGCGAGATGGTTACCGTCCAGGCTCGCCTCACCCAGGTTGCCAATCAAGAGCGCGACGCCACCTTCATTGCCATCGCCGAAGAGGTGGAACGCCTCACCAACGAGTTGCGGGACACGGCGCTCAATATCCGTATGCTGCCCATCGGCAGCACCTTCAGCAAATTCAAACGGCTGGTCCGCGACCTCTCCCAGGAACTCGGCAAGGAAATCGAGATGGAGACCTTCGGCGCCGACACCGAACTGGACAAGACCGTCATCGAAAAGCTGAACGATCCGCTGGTCCACATTATCCGCAACAGCATCGATCACGGCATCGAACAGCCGGACAGACGCCGTGCCCTGGGCAAACCCGCCAGCGGCACCATCCGGCTGGGCGCGGAACATGCCGGCGACTCGGTGCTCATCACCATCTACGACGACGGTGGCGGCATCAACCGCGACGCCATCCGCAAAAAGGCCATCGAACTGGGCATGGTATCGCCGACCGCCGAGCTGACGGACCAACAGATATACGGCCATATCTTCGCCCCCGGTTTTTCCATGGCGGCCAAGGTGACGAGCGTCTCCGGCCGCGGCGTCGGCATGGACGTGGTCAAGCGCGGCATCGAAGGCCTGCGCGGCACCATCGTGGTTGACAGCAAACTGGGCGAGGGCACCACCATCACCCTGAAAATCCCGCTGACGCTCGCCATCATCGAGAGCCTTTTGGTGAAAATCGGCGATAGCCACTTCGTCCTGCCGCTTGCCGCCATCGAAGAGTGCGTGGAACTGTCGGGGCAGGATATCAAAGCTTCCCACGGCCGCAATGTCGCCAATGTCCGCGGTCATCTGACCCCCTATATCCGGTTGCGGGACCAGTTCGATATTGCGGGCGAACGGCCGGAGATCGAACAGATTGTCATCGTCTCGGTGCAGAGCACCCGCATCGGCTTTGTCGTCGATTCGGTGGTCGGCGAACATCAGACGGTGATCAAGCCGCTCGGCCTTATGTACCAGGACGTGAAAGGGATCTCGGGGGCCACCATCCTCGGCGACGGCTCGGTAGCCCTGATTCTGTCACCGGGCGATTTGTCACGGATGGCAGAGGCCGCCGAACTTGAAAAACTTCAGCGTGTGGAGAAAATCACTTAATTGCCTTCAACCACTCAAGGAGGAGCCCCCATGACCGTGGCAGGAATCACTGAAACTGTCCAATACCTTACCTTCAAACTTGCCGACGAGATCTTTGCCTTCGATGTTGCCAAGGTTAGGGAGATTCTCGAATTAACAACTATCACCAAGGTCCCGCAAACCCCGGATTTCATGCGCGGAGTTATCAACCTGCGCGGCAGCGTGGTGCCGGTCATCGACCTCAAGCTGAGTTTCGCCATGGCCCGGACCGAACAGACCATCAACACCTGCATCATCGTGGTCGAGGTGTACCTGGACGGCGAGACCATTATCCTCGGGGTCCTCGCCGATTCGGTGCAGGAGGTGGTCGAGATGGAGCCGGACCTCATTGAATCACCGCCCAGGCTCGGCACCAAGTTGAACACCGAATTCATTAAGGGCATGGGCAAGGTTGAAAATAACTTCGTCATGATTCTGGATATCGACAAAGTTTTTTCCGCCCAGGAGCTTACGGACCTGCAGACGACTTCGGCAGCAGTAACTGAATAAAAGCCGATAGCGGAACCACACTTCCCGTTTCTCCACAGATTCGCAAACAAAAAACATCAGAAAGAAGACGAAAACAAACATTTCGATACACTGCGAGTTGGAAACAAGGCAGCCGAAGATTTCAATCAGGATACCCTGACTGGTTACCTTACCATTATGTGAAACATCATAGCAAAAGGAGACCGTTATGAACTGGTTTGTGAGTTTGAAGATGAAAAGCAAGCTGCTCTTTTCTTTTTCGATTGTGCTTGTCTTTACCCTGGCCGCCGGTTTTGCCGGCTTCCGCGGAATGGAGAACCTCGATGGACATCTCGATGAGATTTCGGAAATGGTTATTCCCAGCATTACCTCTCTCGCCATGATCAACGACGGGCGCTCCATGGTGCTGGGGTTTGAAAGGACTATGCTGCTTGAGCTTGATAAAAAGAGCCAGCAAGAAATGCACGACAACCTCAAAGAATCGTGGGAGCAGGCGGAGACCGGCAAAAAACTCTACGATAGCCTGCCGAAATCAAAAGAAGAACAGGATCAATATAACAGGTTTCTGCAGATCTGGGATGGCTGGAAGAAGGACCATCTGGCCGTTATGGCCTTGATCGATGCCGGCAACTATACGGAGGCGAGAGAGTATTCCCTTACCGCCGCCAAGACAAGTTCCTTCAATGCCGAAGAGATCCTCGAGAAAATGATCGATTACAACGACGAGGAATCGAAAGCGGCGCAGGCCCGAAGTCAGGCAGACTCCAGGCGGTCGGAGGTGATCCTTCTGATAACCCTTGCCACAGCCTTACTCTTCTCCATCGGAATCTGCCTCCTCCTGACCCGAGTCGTGCTTCGTCAACTCGGCGGCGACCCAAATGAAGTGGGCGAAATCGCGGGTCTTGTCTCCGCCGGCGACCTGTCGCGGGAAATTATTCTCACGTCGGGCGATACGACAAGCGTCATGGCTGCCATGAAAAAAATGGTCGATACCATCCGCAGTCTGGTTTCGGATGCCGACAAGCTGGGTAACGCCACCATGGAAGGCAAAATCAACACCCGAGCCGACACTGCCAACCATCAGGGTGAATTCAAAAAGCTTATCGTCGGAATCAATACGATCGTCGACCGCCTGGTCGGACTGCTGGACGCCATGCCCGCCCCTTCTATGGTGATCGACAAGGATTTCAACGTCCTCTATATGAACAAAGTCGGGGCCGAAGCGGGCAACAGAACTCAGCAGCAGGTGATCGGTACCAAGTGTTACGATCATTTCAGGACCTCCGACTGTAAAACCGACAGGTGCGCATGTGGTCGAGCCATGAACTCGAACCAGCTGGCAAGCAGCGAAACCGACGCCCATCCCGGCACCCTGAACCTTGACATCAGCTACTTCGGCACCCCGATCAAAAACGATGAGGGGTCGGTCATCGGCGCCTTTGAAGTGGTAACTGACATGACGGCAGTGAAAAAAGCAGCGAGGATAGCGGACAAGCAGGCCTGCTACCAAAACGAAGAGGTCAACAAACTGCTCGCCAACCTCCAGAAATTCTCTATCGGCGAATTGGATTTCGATACCGCCGTGGCGCAATCGGATGAGGACACCGCCGCTATTGCCGGCAACTTTAAAAAGATCGGCGAAACGCTCAACCAGAACGTCAATGTATTGAAAGGGATTACCGCCAATGCCAAGCAGGTGGCCCAGGGCAACCTGATGGTGGAACTCAAAAAACGAAGCGACAAGGACGAACTGCTCGACTCCCTGGCGGGTATGGTCGAAAAGCTGAAAGAGGTGGTCACCGAAGTCCAGGCGGCCGCCGACAACGTCGCCACAGGTGCCCAGGAGATGTCCGCCACCGCCCAGCAGATGTCCCAGGGGGCGACCGAGCAGGCGGCCAGTGCCGAGGAAATCTCGTCAAGCATGGAAGAAATGGCCTCAAACATCCGCCAGAACACCGACAATGCCATGCAGACCGAAAAGATTGCGGTGAAAAGCGCCTCTGACGCGAAAGATGGCGGTCATGCGGTCACCGAGACAGTCTCGGCCATGAAGCAGATTGCCACTAAGATCAGCATCATCGAGGAAATCGCCCGTCAGACCAACCTCCTGGCCCTCAATGCTGCCATCGAAGCGGCCCGGGCCGGCGAACACGGCAAAGGCTTTGCAGTGGTCGCCTCCGAGGTCAGAAAACTCGCCGAACGCAGCCAGGCCGCGGCCGGCGAGATCAGCCAGCTCTCAACCACCAGCGTCGCCATCGCCGAACAGGCAGGCGACATGCTGAACAAGATGCTGCCCGATATTCAGAGGACAGCGGAACTGGTTCAGGAGATCAGCGCCTCCAGCAAGGAGCAGGACACGGGCGCCGACCAGATCAACAAGGCTATCCAACAGCTCGATCAGGTCATTCAGCAGAACGCCGGGGCCGCCGAAGAGATGGCCTCAACCACGGAAGAGCTGTCCAGCCAGGCCGAGCAGCTCAAGTCGACTATCGCCTTCTTCACCCTCGACACCGGCAATAAGCGGCGGGTGCAGGGCAACCCGCCTATTCCCTCACGCGGGCAGATTGCGATCGGTCACACGGCGCCCAAGGCAACGCCCGGCCGTACGCGGAGACCGGCAGTGTCGGCAGTAAAAACCGCAGCATCCATCCAGCTTGACCTGGGAGAAAGAGAAAAACCCGATCATCTCGACGAAGGTTTTGAAAGATTTTGATTCGGCCTGGTAAATACTCGCCATTGTCGGATTGAAATGAAGCATGAGGGCTGCTCAAGAGCACGGGACGTTAAGAAATGCCCATGCTTAATCCGAAGAGGTGGTAAAAACACCTCCACCTAAAAGATCACCGCATTCGGAGATATCGCTCTTTGAAAAAGATTGCCCCCTGCAAAACAGGAGGCAATCTTACCTCCTGTTTCGCTGTTATCTCCATTGAGAATCCACCCACCTTTTCTCTCTACCCCCATCTTCTCCGCAACAGTCAGGAAAGACAGCATATGTTCAGTGATTTTAAAATTCGGCACATTTCTCGCAGAGCATCTCTAGAAAGTATGACAAGGTAGGAATGCGTTATCCTGAGTTTCAGCTACCATCACCCGACAGAATAAGGAGGTCTTATGAACTGGTTCATCGAGCTGCAAATGAAAAACAAGCTTCTTCTCTCTTTTTTTGTGGTTCTCATCTTCACTTTGGCCGCGGGATTCGCCGGATACAGTGGCATGAAAGATATCGATACCGCCCTGGTGGAAGTGGCCGATGTGCGTTTACCCAGTATCCTCGGGCTGGAAATTGTTAATGAGGGGCAAACTGCCATCCAGAGGGCCGAGCGGACCATGCTCCTCCAGCTTGAACCGAAAGAGATTGAAGAACAGCAGGCCGCACTCAAAGCCGCGTGGGAGCGCGTCGATAAAGGCAGAAAGATTTACGACCCGCTGCCGCAAACAAAAGAAGAAGCCGAATTCTTCAATGCATTCGTGCCAGCATGGGATGCCTGGAAAAAGGACCATCAGAAAATTATCGATTTGGTTGGAGAAGGCAAAGTTGACGAGGCCAGAAGATTGTCATTCGACGAAGCTTTGGTGTCTTTCCATAAGGCGGAAGAACTGCTTGGTAAAATTGTCGATATCAATGAAACAATATCGTTGGAATCACGGGCTCAGAGTCTGAAGGACGTCAAGAAAGCTGAAACTTCCCTCGTCATTACCGTCGGTATCGCCTTGGCGTGTTCCATTGCCATCTGTCTTCTGCTCACCCGGATCGTTCTCCGTCAACTGGGAGGCGACCCGAAAGTGGTAGGCGAAATCGCCAATATGGTGGCCGTAGGCGATCTTTCCAAAGAAATCGTACTGGCCCCCGGCGACAGCACGAGCGTCATGGCGGCTATGAAGAAAATGGTCGGTGCCTTCAATGACATTACCACCAACGCCAAACAGGTTGCCGAGGGGAATCTGATGGTGCAACTCAAGAAACGGAGCGACAAGGACGATCTCCTCGCCGCACTCGGCGATATGGTTGAGAAACTGAAAGAGGTGGTCACCGAGGTGCAGGTCGCCTCCGACAACGTCGCCACCGGCGCCCAGGAGATGTCGTCCACCGCCCAGCAGATGTCGCAGGGTGCAACCGAACAGGCGGCCAGTGCCGAGGAGATTTCCTCGAGCATGGAGGAGATGGCCTCGAACATTCGCCAGAATACCGACAATGCGATGCAGACCGAAAAAATCGCCGTGAAGAGTGCGTCTGATGCCAAGGACGGCGGCAAAGCGGTCATGGAAACCGTATCGGCGATGAAGCAGATCGCCACCAAGATCAGTATCATTGAGGAAATAGCCCGCCAAACCAACCTGCTTGCCCTCAATGCGGCAATTGAAGCGGCACGGGCCGGAGAACACGGCAAGGGTTTCGCAGTAGTTGCCTCCGAGGTGAGAAAGCTCGCCGAACGCAGCCAGGCGGCAGCCGGCGAGATCAGCCAGCTCTCCACCACCAGCGTCGCCATTGCCGAGCAGGCCGGGGATATGCTGAACAAAATGCTGCCGGATATCCAGAAAACGGCGGAACTGGTCCAGGAAATCAGCGCCTCCAGCAAGGAACAGGATACCGGCGCCGACCAAATCAACAAAGCCATCCAGCAGCTCGATCAGATAATTCAGCAAAATGCCGGCGCCGCCGAGGAAATGGCCTCGACCACGGAAGAACTCTCCAGCCAGGCCGAACAGCTCAAGGCAACTATCGCCTTCTTTTCACTCGATACCGGCAGACATCAGCGCGCTCAGGTCAACTCGCAAGCTGCTTCCCCGCACAAGCAACTCGCGATCAGCCACAGAACGCCGACTGCCGTCCATATGCCAAGCTCGGCAGCACAGCGCAAACCAAACAAACCGGCTAAAACCGAAGGAACAATTCATCTTGACCTGGGAAGAAAACATACGGATGAACTTGACCAAGATTTCGAAAAATTTTGACTCGAATAAATCTTGACCGCCTTACGGCCAGCCTTGGCAGAATTTAAAATTTTTGGACCAAATCTTCTATACAGGAGAAAAAACCATGAGTGTGGCTGAAATTACTGTAACCGTGCAATATCTGACCTTTAAACTGGCCGACGAAATATTTGCCTTCGATGTCGCCAAGGTCAGAGAGATCCTGGAGATAACAACAATAACCAAAGTCCCGCAAACCCCTGACTTCATGCGCGGGGTCATCAACCTGCGCGGCAGCGTGGTGCCGGTCATCGACCTCAAGCTGAACTTTGCCATGGCCCGCACCGAACAGACCATCAACACCTGCATCATCGTGGTCGAGGTGATCCTGGACGGCGAGACCATCATCCTCGGGGTCCTCGCCGACTCGGTGCAGGAGGTGGTCGAGATGGAACCGGATTTTATCGAACCGCCGCCCAAACTCGGCACTAAACTGAACACCGAATTCATCAGGGGCATGGGCAAGGTGGGGAACACCTTCGTGATGATTCTCGACATCGACAAGGTCTTCTCGAAAGACCAACTCGCTGATTTGCAGGAAGGCACCGGGCAATAATCTGGTTGCCCATCGATCGGCACTTCAGGACTTGAATGTGGTGCCGATCCCCTTCATTAACCCGAATTTCTCACCAGCCGAGGTCGCCGCGCATGCGAGGCGAAAAAAATCTTTCGCCCCCACAGCAACGCTGCAGACGCGGCTAGACAGGAGGCAAATTTGCCATCTATCTCTCCACCCGATTCTTGTCTAAAGTCACTTTTTGCCCAGATACAAAAGTCCTGGGGAAAGAACCACCAGCGGCAAAACTGGCAGTCACTGAAGGAGCGATCCAATTAAACATGGCTGGCAAGAGACATGCGGATCTTCTTAACGGAGAATTTGAAATTATGAGCCTGGCTTCTTTACCATCGTCTCAGGCTCGGCACATACCAGGTGGTAAGTTTACCACCCACGGTCAACCCGAAAAATACCAAGGCAGGAGTATGAAAAAATGAGTATTGGCGATATGAAAATTGGAACGAAACTCTTCGGCAGTTTTTTTGCCGTTGTTGTTATTTTCGCTGCGGTTGCCGGCTTTCAGATCCTGAAAATGGGCAATTTAGGAGAATTGCAGGATGCCGGTGCGACGCGTGCCAAGGATGCATTGAGTGTCGCGCTGATTGAAACGCATATGAATTCGGCGTACACGGTGATGGCCGATGGCATGATTAACCGGAATGTTCCGGAGACCAAGAAAGACTGGCTGGAAATTAAGGCTCTTGCGCAGGAAGATATTGAGACGATTCGAAGGCTTTCCGACACCGCCGAAGAAAAAGCCCTTGCCGAGGAATTTGTCAAGAACCTTGACGAATATCTTGGACATTTTGAAAAGGAAACCATTCCGATCCTGGAAAAAGAAGAGTCAGTTGCCCAAAAAACTCAAAACGCGCTGATTATCAAAGACATCCAACTGAGAGTAGAGGGAATTTATCCGGTGGCGGCCGATGCAATCATTAACCGCAACCTGGCAGAGACCCGCAAGGACCTTGCGGAAATCAAAAACTTTGCCAAAAAAGATATGGAAGTGGTTGCCGGCCTGGCCACCACGGACAAGGCCATGGCGGACCAGTTCGCCGCAGCTTACAATAACTATCTCGGAACAATCGAAGATGCATTGCTTCCCGCTTTGGAAGAAACGACCGATGTGAATCAAACGATACGGGATCTGGATGGAAAAATCGATGCCCTCCGCGATCAAGTAATTGCCCCGTTGGTCTCTATCAATACATCCATCACCAAAGAAACTCAGGTCGTACTTGCCAACGAAGGGCTGATCCGAACAATAGACGGAAAAATTGATGCAGCCCGCGAAGCTGCAGCCGTACCGCTGAAGAAAATCGTTGCTTCGTTTAATAAAGAGATGGCAAGCGCGGATGAATTGTTCGATACAACTCAACAAAAGACCACCCTTGTCTCCATTGTTATCTCTTTGGTGGGCGTTGGTTTCGCCCTGTTGGCCGCATTTCTCATTACCCGGGCAATCGCCAGACCGCTCCTTCAAGCCGTAGAGACGTCAAACCGGCTGGCTGACGGAGACCTCATGGTGACCATCGACGTCCATCGAAAAGATGAAACCGGCCAACTTCTCCAGTCAATGAAAAATATGGTCGAGAAACTGAAAGAAGTAATCCAGGACGTCCAAGGCGCCGCCGACAACGTCGCCTCGGGGTCCCAGGAGATGTCCACCACCGCCCAGCAGATGTCCCAGGGTGCAACCGAACAGGCGGCCAGTGCCGAGGAAATCTCGTCAAGCATGGAAGAGATGGCTTCGAACATCCGCCAGAATACCGACAACGCCCTGCAGACCGAAAAAATCGCGGTCAAGAGTGCAGTCGATGCCAAGGAAGGCGGCAAAGCTGTTACCGAGACTGTTTCGGCCATGAAGCAGATCGCCACCAAGATCAGTATCATTGAGGAAATCGCCCGCCAGACCAATCTTCTTGCCTTGAACGCCGCGATCGAGGCAGCCAGGGCCGGCGAACACGGCAAGGGCTTTGCGGTGGTCGCCTCCGAAGTCCGGAAGCTTGCCGAACGAAGTCAGGCGGCGGCCGGCGAGATCAGCCAGCTCTCCACCACCAGCGTGGCCATTGCCGAACAGGCCGGCGACATGCTGGGCAAAATGCTGCCCGATATCCAGAAGACCGCGGAACTCGTGCAGGAGATCAGCGCATCAAGCAAGGAGCAGGATACCGGCGCCGACCAGATCAACAGGGCAATTCAGCAACTCGATCAGGTGATCCAGCAAAACGCGGCGGCGGCCGAAGAGATGGCCTCGACGACGGAAGAGCTGTCCGGTCAGGCCGAACAACTCAAGGCGTCCATCTCCTTCTTCCGCCTGGACACCGGCGCAACGCGACAGAGGCGCAGCACTCCCCATCGATCCGGCAGAAAAACAGCCATTCCCCATATCCCTTCACCACTACCCGGCAGGATCGCTCAACCGGCAGGTGCAGTCAAAGGCGCGCCTGAAAAAAAGACCGGAGCCGACGGGGCGATCAATCTCGATCTTGGCGGAAAAACGGGTGTGGATCATCTCGATAACGAATTTGAAAATTACTGAATCGGAAAATGAACAATTTCCGATAACACCGCAACCTGTGCGGATCGTTTTGGCTTTGGGAGGTGAATTTACCTCCCAAAGCAAGATCGCTCGGGTCTTTTCCGGCTCCTTTCTCCTTTCCTTCGCCATTTTTACATCTACATATCATCTTACACCTTGTATTTTTTCCGAAAGGTTTATTGCTTTATAGTCTGGCATATTTTTCGCTATAACATAATCGAAAGACCGGATTCCCTAATTTGCTTCCCTGCATCGTCTCTTTGAACAGGTACTGCAACGAGCACACATGATTCTCAATTCACTTGCAAAAATGAAAAAAGGAGAGTTCCAGCAGTTCAGCTCTTTCATCTACGACCATGTTGGAATTCAGTTGCCGCCTGCCAAAAAAACCATGCTTGAGTCGCGTCTGCAAAAACGCCTCAAGTCTCTCGGCATCCAATCCTTCGCAGAATACGGCAATTTCGTCTTCAGCCAGGAAGGCCAGGAGATGGAACTCATCCACCTGATCGATGTGGTGACAACCAACAAAACCGATTTTTTCCGTGAGCCCGGTCACTTCAAGTTTCTCACTCAGGTCGTGTTGCCGGCCATTCTGAGAAAACGGGATATCACCCCATCCCATCCCATACGATTCTGGAGCGCCGGTTGCTCAAGCGGCGAAGAGCCCTATACACTGGCCATGGTCCTCGCGGAATACGCCGCCGAACATCGTGATTTCTATTTCTCCATCCTCGCCTCGGACATCAGCACCAGGATTCTCGAGACTGCCAGAAAGGCGATTTACCCCGAAGAACGAACTACCGACATCGCCATGCATATCAAGAAAAAATACCTCTTGCGGAGCAAGGACCGTGACTCCTCACTCATCCGCATCTGCCCGGAACTCCGAGCCAAGGTTAATTTTCGCCGGATCAATTTCATGGATGCCGATTTCGGCGTGAGGGAGAAAATGGATATAATCTTCTGCCGGAATGTTGTAATCTACTTCGACAAATCGACCCAACAGGAGCTGATGCAGAAATTTCACCGACAGCTGCGACCCGGAGGCTACCTTTTCCTCGGTCATTCCGAAACACTGAATGGTATTGAGGTCGATTTCAAATCGGTCGGGCCGACCGTCTACGTAAAAACATGAGGAACGTTAACGCCACTCGTGGAGTCAATGTCTACCTCAAGCCGGGTGAGGTGATAATCTCCCGACAACCCATCCAGATCAGCACCATCCTTGGCTCCTGCGTGGCAATAACCATGCATTCGCCGGCCAAAGGCAGCGGCGCAATCTGCCATGCCATATTTCCTCAAATCGCAAATCAGGATAACAGGCTGCATTACGTTGATCCGGCAATTCGATATATTTACTCGAAAATGATCGATTATGGAGGAATTGCGGACATGGTGGTGAAGCTTTTCGGCGGCGCGCGAGTTCTTGCCGGCAGCGATTACGGGGACTCCCGAAGATCGATCGGCGAAATGAACGTACTGCAGGCCCGAGAAACCCTTCAGCAGCTGGGTCTCGCTATCGCCAAAGAAGATGTCGGCGGGGGTCGTGGCCGAAAGCTGCTGTTTTCCATTAAGACCGGTGAGGTGTTCCTGCGCAGACTGGGG
>Ga0154407_1036_pt2 | contig 20990 bp, 19 predicted proteins | sample RifGroB2_FD_115911 | JGI IMG/M metagenome (GOLD analysis project Ga0154407, IMG submission 115911) | Desulfobacterales bacterium GWB2_56_26
GACGCAGCCGGTCTGGACGATTTTTTGGGTAATCGCCTTGATGCCGTGATTGCGAAAAGAACGGGCAAGAAGCCCGGTGGCTATCGTCTTGCCGATATCGGTATCGATTCCGGTTACGCAGTAGACCTTGGCAAGGCTCATGGCATTCCACCTTCCCGTGGCTTTTCGGCGATGACGAAGGTCGAGACGTAGGTCACGGGCAAGCCGTCGTCGGTTTGGAATCTTTCGCTATATTGCCGTTCAAAATCCTTGAGCCGGCTCAACGTCCAGCGCGCGCCTGTCACGCCCCCTACCCCGGTCTCCCGGATATGGCGCAATACCGCACGAACCGAAGGAAAATAGAGGCATTTTCTCTCGGTGTGGAGGGTAACCAATCGAAAATATTTTTCGACCATGGCGGTCAGTGCCTCGTTGGCATGGTACTGCAGGCCGCGGCCGGTGAGAGTAGCTATTTCCTCCATGGTGCCGGGGCTGAAGATGGCGAATGCCAGGTGCCCTCCGGGATTGAGTGCTGCAGCAATTTTTTCCATGAGCGCCGGCAGATCGGCCATCCATTGAAAGGTCGACGAGGAGATCACAAGATCGAGATGCTGCGGCAGTTCGGCCTGCTCGATATCGCCGGGAATGGACTCCACCGAGCCGACAGAGGCTGCGACCCGTCTTTGCGTGTAACTGCATAACTCGGGAACGAGGTCATTGACAAACATCTTTTCGATTCTCTCCTTGCGGCACAAGAATTCCGTCAGTACACCGGTACAACTGCCGATTTCGAGGACCCGCGTCCAGCCCGCGACGCCGTAGCGGTCGACAATCGCCACCAATTGCCTGCTGATCTGTTTCTGGACGATCGCCATGTGTTCATAGGTGGCGGCACTGGCTCTGAACCGGTCGGCTACCCGGTTTTTATCAAGATGCTCTGATTGGCCTGCTTTCAAAGTGCACTCCCATCCCCATTTTCGGGAGGCGATTCGGCAAAGGACAGCAGATGATCCCAACTCTGCCAGAGATTGAAGATGTAGTGAAAACCGGAAATCAAAGTTACATTCTTATCCCGCCAGAAATTTTGCTGGTTTTCAGAAGGGATTATCCAGTCGTATTCGGCGATAATGACTTTTCGGTACAGCGCCTGGTCGACCGGAGTGCAATCGGCCATCTCACCAAGTGCCGCCAGTTCCTGCCGTTGATCTTCAAGCGACCGTTGCGGTTGTTTGGCGAGAAACGAACGAAAATTGGACTTTTCCCGGCACATCCGGCGATAGAATTTGAATCGTGCGGCTTCCCCGAATCCGGCCAGGGTGTCGGCAAAAATCTCCGTCGGGATGCCGTAGCTGTCATGAACCGGGCATAGGGTGCCGTTCACAGCCAAGGTTTGATTGAAGATATCTTGCCCGGCAAAGAGCTTCTGTCCAGCCCAAACCCCCATCGACCAGCCGATGAGATGAATCTCTTCGTACCGTGGCAGGATCTGCGCCATCTCTTTAGGATGTGTCAACCGACTGTAATCATAGAGCATGTAGACGTCATACTCGCTACTGGCGAGGTGCCGGAAGGGATTGCCGTCCATCCCCCAACCGTTGCAGAAGATGATGAGTTGCTTACGGTCGTTGTTGTGCAGCCAAGATGCTTTCATTGTTTGGGCATCACGATCTGAAACGTTCGGAGAGTTCGGCGATATGGGCGGCCACCGGTTCGAGATCGGCCCAGGCCATGTCGGCCGTGAGCGACAGACGGAAACGGGCCGTGCCTTCGGGAACCGCGGGGGGCCTGACCGGAAAAATAAGATAGCCTTTCTCCTGCATGGCCTCGGCCAAGACAACCGCCAGGCGGTCTTCGCCGATCATAACCGGCACGATATTGGTCGACCCGTCGGTCGGCAGTCGGTGTCTGACCAGCTCGCCTCGCAGGGCCGCCGCCAAGTCGCGAAGCTTTCGCCGCCGGGCGTGGCAGGTGAGCATCTCCTTGAAGATAAAGTGATTCCACGACAAAACTACCGGCGGCAGCGCCGTGGTGAAGATCAGGGACCGGCTGTGGTTGATGAGATATCCGCGGATCGTCTCGGAACAGAGCAGAAAAGCACCAACGGATGCCAGGGCCTTGCCGAAGGTCCCGACCAGAAGATCGATCCGGGCCAGCTGCCCCTGCTCCTCCGCCATGCCGAGACCCTTCTCGCCGTATAGGCCGATACTGTGCGCCTCGTCGACATAGAGCAGACAGTCGAACCGGCTTCTCAGGTCCGCAAGCCGGGCAAGATCGGCCACATCGCCGTCCATGCTGAACACTGACTCGCTTACGATGATCACTCTTTCGAACGAATTGCGATAAGTCGCCAGCAGTTCCTCAAGATGGTCGTAATCGCAGTGGCGATAACGTTTATGCTGTGCCGAGCTGAGCCGCATCCCGTCCATGATGGAGGCGTGATTGAGCTTGTCGGACAAGATGAGATCGTTTTTGCCCAGCAGCGCGGGCAGGATGCCGATATTGGCGTGGTAGCCCGAGTTGTAGAGCAGACATGCTTCTCTGTCATATGCCAGCCGCAGGGTCTCTTCGAGACGGTGGGCGTTGTCGCTGTCGCCGGTCAGCAGGCGGGAAGATGCCGCGCCCAGACCAAAATTGTCCAGGATATTGCCGTCAGTCATGCCGGCGTAGAATCGATGGTGGATCTCTTTGGCGCCGGCCAGCCCCAGATAATCGTTGGAGGTGAGGTTGAGCATCGCCCGGCCCCCGTACACGATCCGGCAACCGTTCCGGCCGGAAAGCGGTTTCAGCGTCCTCAGCCTGCCGACTCTCCCTAGATTTTCAAGGTTTTCCTTATAGTTGCTGTTCATGGGAGAGTTCCATTTCCACCACCCGGCACAGGGCTTGGGTCAGGGTCGCCAGATCCTCGTCGCCGATGACATAGGGCGGCATGACATAGACAAGACGTCCAAAAGGCCGAATCCAGACTCCATTATCGACGAACAGCCGCTGGATCCTCGCCATCTTGACCGGCCGGACCAGTTCGACCACGCCGATGGCCCCGAGAACCCGAACATCGTGTACTCCCGGCAAATTGCGGCAGGGCTCAAGTCCGCGCTGCAGGCCGCTTTCGATCCGGGCGATGTTTTCCTGCCAGTTCGAGTCGAGCAAAAGCTGAATGGAACGCACCGCCACGCTGCAGGCTAACGGATTGCCCATGAAGGTCGGCCCGTGCATGAAGACCCCAGGTTCCCCACGGGAGATGACACGACCCACCTCTTGGGTGGCCAGCACCGCGGCAAGGGTCATATAGCCGCCGGTCAGGGCCTTGCCGAGACAGAGGATATCGGGGGAAATGCCGGCATGATCGCAGCCGAACAACCTGCCGCTCCGGCCAAATCCGGTGGCGATCTCGTCGGCGATCAGAAGAACCGAGAATTCGTCGCACAGCTGGCGAACCCGGCGCAGGTATTCCGGATGATAAAACCGCATCCCCCCGGCTCCCTGGACGATCGGCTCAAGGATCACCGCACAGATCGACCGGTGCTGCTGCGTCAGCAGTTGCCGGAATGAAAAAATATCGTCCTCCCGCCATTCGTCGCTGAACCGGCAACTTGGCGCATCGGCAAAGAAATACTGCGGCAGGACACCCTGATAGATCTGATGCATGCCGGTCGTCGGATCGCAGACCGACATGGCATGGAAGGTATCGCCATGATAGCCGGACCTGATCGTCAGAAATTTGTTGCGTCCCGTGACGCCCTGGGCAAAAAAATACTGGATCGCCATTTTCATGGCGACCTCGACGGCCACCGAGCCCGAATCGCAGAAGAACACTCGATTGAGTCCCTTGGGAACGATATCGATGAGCGCCTTGGCAAGTTCTATGGCCGGCAGGTGGGTGAGCCCGCCGAACATGACGTGGGAAAGTCGCCCCGCCTGTTCCCGGATCGTTCGGGTCAGTTCGGGGTTGTTGTAGCCGTGGATCACCGACCACCATGAAGCCATGCCGTCGATCAGTTCCCTGCCGTCCTGCAGACGAAGCCTCACCCCGTCGGCGGATTCGACGAGAAAGACCTCAAGCGGATTGTCAATCGAGGTATAGGGATGCCAGATATGCTCCCGATCGAACTGCAGCAGCCTGGCGGCGTCTGTCACTGAGCTATTTGGCATTCCCATCGACATCAAAGCCGAGTGCCCTGAACATGGCGATATCTTCACTCAGGGTATTGCCGACGGTGGTCAGGTAATTGCCGACAATGGCCCCGTTGGCTCCGGCGGTAAAACACTTGTTCTGCTCGCTGCCAAGCAGATTCCTGCCTCCCGCAAGTCGTATGACCGCCTGCGGATTGATCAGCCTGAACATGGCGACACAGGTCAGTACTTCCCCAACACTGAGCGGCTGCAGATGGCCAAAGGGTGTATCTTTGATGGGCGTCAGAATATTCAGCGGGATAGAGAGAATGCCCAGTTCCCGGAGTTCGAAGGCCATTTCGAGACGCTGGGCCAGGCTCTCGCCCATGCCGATGATCCCTCCCGAACACACCTCAAGACCCGCATCCCGGGCGATCTTGATGGTGGCAACCTTCTCGTGCCAGGTATGGGTGGTACACACGCTTCCAAAATAGCTCCTGGACGTCTCCAGGTTGCAATGGTAGCGGGCTACTCCCATCTCTTTCAGTTTCAGTGCCTTTTCCGGGGTGAGAAGTCCCATTGAGGCACAGAAGGAAAGATGCGTCTCCTCGTGCAGTTTTTCATAGATGACCCGGAACTCTTCCAGTTGCCGTTCCGAGACAGTCTTGCCGGCAGTAACAAGAGAAAATCGCTGGACGCCGTATTGTTCGTTTTCCTTGGCGAGTTCTACCGCCTGGACGATATCAACGACATCATAGCTGACCACATCGACGTCGTAATGCGCGGACTGGGCGCAGAACTTACAGTCTTCACTGCATTTCCCGGATTTGGCATTGACGATGGAGCAGAGATCGAGACTTTTTTTATGCAGGTGTTCCCGCAAATCGTCGGCCGCCCGATACAACTCGGCGGGCTCGCAGGTGTTTGCCAGTTCGAAGGCCTCGTCAAACTGCAGGTCTCTGCCGGCCAGGATCTGCACAACAATTTCGTTCATCACCGCTCGCTCCGTACAACATTGACAATGACTCATCGGCAGTGGATCCCCAGAGGACCTTACTCGCCCTCCTGCCGTTCAACCTCCTCCCAAGAATACCACTTTGTGGGATAAAATGTGCAGGGAATTTTCAAGAGGCTGAAAGGGACCTGAGTTCCTCCAGGCATTTTGCAAGACTGTCCGGGGTATCGAACTGCAGGGTCGCAACCTTTGTCCCTTTGGGAACTATCTTCCTGACCAGGCCTTTCAAGACGGTCTTGGGACCGATTTCCACGAAGGTATCGACCCCTTCGGCGAGCATCGCTTCAATGGTTTCGCACCATCGCACTTTCGAGGCTATCTGATGGGCCATCATTTCCTTCATTTTGGGCGGCTCGGTTTCATAGGCTGCAGAAACATTGAAATACACCGGAGTCTCCGGACTGCGGAATTCAATTGCCTCCATGAAACGGGCAAAATCGGGAACCGCATCGGCCACCAGCGGACTGTGGTTGGCCACACTGACGTTTAAGGGAATGACCTTCCCGCTGCTTTCTTCGATTATCTTGCTCACTCCGTCAAGACCTTCGAGCGAGCCGGAGAGAACTATCTGTTCAGGAGTGTTGTGATTGGCGGCAACCACCACCCCGCTGCCTGTATACGCGGCAAGGATTTGGTTTATTCCCTCGATATTGAGACCGAGAACCGCCCGCATGCCGCCCGGATTTTTCTTTCCTTCCCGTTCCATCAGGGTACCGCGCATGCTGACGAGACGCAGGGTGTCTTCCGGACTGATTACGCCAGCGGCACACAAGGCCGAGTATTCGCCGAGACTATGCCCGGCAAAGCAGCTAACAGCACCTAAGTCACCAAATTCCTTTTTGAATTTCTGCCAGCAGATCAGATTGGTAATGGTTATGGCGGGCTGGAGGATGGTAGCCCTGGTCAACTCTTCCATCGGGCCTTCGGCACACAAGGCGCCAAGTTTCAGCTGGCAGACATCTTCGGCCATCGCCATCAGGGCCGCACACTCGCCGTCTTCTTTGATAAACTCTTGCCCCATCCCAAGATACTGGGATCCCTGTCCGGGAAACAGGATCGCTAATTTCATTGTCTTTCCCTCGCTTCCTGATTTCTGATATCCAAGATATTAATAATGAGACACATTCCGGCACCGATACAGATGGCCGAATCGGCTACATTGAAGGCCGGCCAGTGATATTGTCCGATGTACACATCGAGAAAATCGATGACCGCACCGAAACGAATCCGGTCGATGAGATTGCCGATCGCCCCGCCGGCAATGAGGGCCAGCGCCGGACAATAGTACCAGTTGACCTTCACCATTTTTACGTAGGCCACGGTCAGGCCGACTACGGCCAAAGCGCCTACGACCAGGAAAAAATAGTGCCGCCAGGGCGAATCGACATCGGCGAGAAGGCTGAACGCCGCACCGCTGTTGGTGACATACACCAGATTAAAGAATCCCGGGATGATTTCAAGCGATTCAAACAGCTTGAACGAATCGACTATCCAGGCCTTGGTGAGTTGGTCGAGGGCGACGGTCGCCAGAATGAGTGCCAGGTAAACCACTGTATTTATTTTCCGTGTTATTAGTCACTTACAAAAAATATTTGCATGTTTTTTGCGAAGATTTTTTGAAAGTGACTTATCCCGTTTATCGGGGTACTGCCATCTTGACGAGGACATCGGCGCACCGCCGACAAATGCCGGGATGGGCCGCAGTCTCACCGACCGAGGTCGAACGGGTCCAGCACCGCAGGCACTTCTCCCCCGGCGCAGGCTGCACCTGGATGAGGAAGCCTGGGATCTCTTCGCTGGCGAAGCGAATACCCACCTCCGGGGTATCGTCATGCAGCACCGACATCTCGGAGACAATTGCGATCTCCTTGATGGTATCCCATTCTGCCCGAATAAATTCCGCTAGGTCCCCCTCGGTTTTCAGCAGCACCTCCGCCTCCAGCGGATGGCCGATGATTTTCTCCTGGCGGGCAATTTCCAGCGCCTTCGTTATCTCGGCGCGGATCTTGATGAGCTTGACCCACTTCTCCATCATGCGCTCGTCGCATTCTACGTCACTTTCCGGCGGAAATTCGACGAAGTCGATGCCGCTCTCGATCGCCTCCTTTTCATTCAGACTATGAAGCGTGTTCCAGGCCTCGGTTGCCGTGAAGGAGAGGATCGGGCTCATCAGGCGCAGCATCCCGTCGAGGATATCATAGAGGACGGTCTGGGCCGAACGCCGAAGATGGGAATCGGTGCCCGCGGTATAGAGCCGGTCCTTGAGGATGTCGAGATAGAAGGCGCTCATGGTGGTGCCGCAGAAGTAGTTCAAGCCCTGGTAGATGGAATGAAACTCATACTTCTCGTAGGCCTGAATCACCTTGGCCCGCAGTTCGTTGAACTTGCCGAGAGCCCAGCGGTCAAGCTCCGGCAACTCCCTGTAGGCCACACGGTGCGTCGCGGGCTGAAAGTCGCTCAGATTACCGAGGAAATAGCGGATGGTATTGCGGATTTTTCGATAAGCATCGGAGATCTGCCGGAGGATCTCGTCGGAGACCTTGATGTCGTCCCGATAATCCTCGCTTGCCACCCACAGTCGGAGAATCTCGGCCCCGTACTTTTCGATGACCTCGCCGGGAGCCACGACATTGCCGACCGATTTGGACATCTTTCTGCCCTGCCCGTCGACCACATAGCCGTGAGTCAATACCCCTTTGAAGGGAGCCCTGCCGCGGGTCCCGGTCGAGGCGAGCAGCGAGCTCTGGAACCAGCCGCGATGCTGATCGCTGCCTTCCAGATAGAGATCGGCCGGTGAGGCGAGTTCCTCGCGCTGCTCGCAGACCGCCGCGTGGCTGACTCCGGAATCGAACCACACATCGAGAATATCTTCCTCCTTCTCAAAATCATTAGAACCGCATTTCGGGCATGTCGTGCCTTCACCGATAAAGTCTTTGATATCGTGACGGAACCACGCATCAGCACCTTCCTTTAAGAACAGCCGGTCGATATTTTCGGCAAGTTTCTTACTCTTGAGGATTTCGCCGCAACCCTTGCAGCTGATCACTGTCAGCGGCACACCCCAGCTGCGCTGGCGGGAAAGACACCAATCGGGCCGCCCTTCAACCATGGAATAGATCCGCTGCATGCCCCAGGCGGGTGTCCACTGCACCTCTTCGATGGCAGCCAGGGCCTTCCGCCGCAAGTCATTGTTCTCCATAGAAATGAACCACTGCGGAGTGGCCCGGTACATCACCGGCTTCTTGCACCGCCAGCAATGGGGGTAGCTGTGGTTGATGGCGTCTTCCTTGATCAGCGCTCCGCTAGCGGCCAGGTCGGCCGTAATGACTTTGTTCACCTGGGGCACCTTCTGCCCGGCATAAGGCCCGGCCTCGGCGGTGTACACTCCCTCGCCATCGACCGGGGAGAGAATATCGAGACCATACTTCAGGCCGGTGAGATAGTCGTCGGCGCCATGGCCTGGTGCGGTATGAACGCAGCCTGTACCGGCATCGGCGGTGACATAATCGGCCAGCACCAAAAGAGAATCCCGTCCCATAAAGGGATGGCGGCACTTGCGGTGCTCAAAACCTCTGGCGCTGAAGGAGCCTTTGATGGTGTAGTTTTGGCGGCCCGCCGCGGTCATCACCTTTTCGACCAGTTCTTTGGCCAGCACCCAGGTCTCGCCGTCGGTTTCCACCGCCGCATAGACAAATTCGGGGTTGAGCGCTACCGCGAGATTCGCCGGTAAGGTCCAGGGAGTGGTGGTCCAGATGACAAAAAAGACATCGCCGCTGAGCGAAGGATCGATATCCGAAAAATCCTCCCCTGCAGCAAACTTGACGTAGATGGAGGGCGACGTGTGATCGTGATACTCCACCTCGGCCTCGGCAAGAGCGGTGGTACAGGTCGAACACCAGTAGACCGGCTTATGGTTGCGAACAACCGAATTCGACAGCAGGAAGGTGTTGAACTCCCGAGCGATGGTCGCCTCGTAGGAGTAGTCGATGGTCAGATAGGGTTTGTCCCAGTCGCCGAGGACACCCAGCCGCTTGAACTGCTCCTTCTGGATCTTGATCCACTTTTCCGCATACTTACGGCAGGCGCTCCGCTTCGACAGCTTCGGGATGGTCTTTTTCTTGTCGCCCAGTTCGATGTCCACGTTGTGTTCGATCGGCAGACCGTGGCAATCCCAGCCGGGAATGTAGGGCGCATTGAATCCTGCCATTCTTTTCGACCGCAGGATGATATCCTTGAGGATCTTGTTGAAGGCCGTACCCAGATGAATATTGCCGTTGGCGTACGGAGGACCGTCATGAAGAATGAACAGCGGCTTGTCCTTGGCTCTCTCTTGAATGCGCTGATACAACCGCTCATTTTCCCAAAGTTTGAGGGCGAGGGGTTCCTTCTGGGCAAGGTTTGCCTTCATGTTAAAACCGGTTTGGGGCAGATTAAGGGTATCCCTATAATCCATATTCGTCTCCTTCATGTTCTCCCGTTGGGCTCTGTACGCCCTCTATATGCCTGAAAAGACACCACACACTTCCTGCCACAGTTCAAAACCTCGAAAACAGCGGAACCAACAAGAATAACAACTGAGAACCAAGTTGCAAGGGTAATTTCAGCCGTCCCGGTCCTGCCTGCCCAAAGACTCTCTTCGGCTCTTCCTATAAAATTTCAAGCTGTTCAACAAGTTAAAAACACCATAGAATTATATGATGCATTGCGTTTCTCGAACGGATGCTATATATTTTTTCAGCCCCTGCGCACGTGCCAGGACGATTTGCCACAAATTATTACTTGATCGCCTTTTTCGCGAGAGTTTTTTCGCTTCTCATTCCCAATATAATACCGTCCCGCAATTCCTGATCTGCTGAGTAGTTAATTTAATGACACATTCAAGCCCGCGCCCTGGAACCATGATCGAAATGATCAAGGTTTCCAAAGAATACCCTCCGGATGTCGTTGCATTGAAGGATATTTCCATTTCCATAGACAGCGGGGAGATGTTTTTCATTATCGGCCGGAGCGGCGCCGGCAAGACCACCCTGCTGAAACTGCTGTGCAGCATGGAGGCGCCTAGCAGCGGCCTCATCGAGATCTCCGGCAAGCCGATCAACCAGCTGAAAGGTCACCATCTGGCGAGGTTGCGGCAAAGGATCGGCGTCGCCTATCAGGATTTCAAATTGCTCATCGATCGGACCACCGCCGAAAACATTGCCATTTCCATGGAGGTTTCCTACAAAAAGCCCCAGATCATCCGGAAACGGGTCCGCGACCTGCTGGAGCAGCTCGACCTCTCCGACAAGCACGATACGATCACCGGCGAACTGTCGCGCGGAGAACAACAGCGCGTTACGCTCGCCAGGGCCGTTGCCAACTCGCCGACCATGATCCTGGTTGACGAACCCACCGGCAATCTCGATGCCGCCACCACCGAGAAAGTTATGACCCTTCTCAATAAATGCCATAAGGGTGGGGCGACTATCGTCATCGCCACCCATGACGATTCGATTTACCGGCACACCTCCCATCGTGTCATGGAATTGCAAAAAGGCCGGCTGCACGGAATTACAGGAGGAGAACTCCCATGAGTTTCTGGTTAACCGTCTTCCGCCAGGTCGGACGAAACCTGCGTCAGACCTGGGGTTCCCAGCTTATGACTCTCTTGACGGTCAGCCTCTCGGTGCTGATATTCGCCTTTTTCTATCTCATCTATGCCAACATGCTGACCCTGGGCGACAAACTGGGGGATGACCTGAGCCTCATCGTCTATCTGGAGGAAGAGCCCGGTCCGGAATTGCAGCAGCAGCTGAGAAACAAGATCCTCACCTTCGATGAAGTCGAGGAAATTCGTTTCATCTCCCGGGCAGAAGCCTATGAGCGTTTCGCCAAGCAGCTCGGCCAGAATCAGGATGTCCTGAACGACATGCCGAAAGATTTTCTGCCTCCTTCGATTGAAGTTATTCCGATGAAAAACCTGCGGAGCCTCAATCAGGTGAAGCTTTTTTCCACCTATCTCTCGCGTCTGCCCGGGACGCTTAAGGTGCAATACGGCCAGGATTGGGTGGAAAGGTTCTACTATTTTACGAAATTGCTGTCGATCATCGTGCTCCTCAGCGGCACCCTGCTGATCCTGACCACCATCTTCATGGTTGCCTATACCATCCGCCTCACAATCCATGGCAGACAGGCGGAGCTCGAACTGCTGAAACTGGTCGGAGCCACCAACAACTACATCAGGACCCCATTTTTGCTGGAAGGGTTGTTGCAGGGAGCCATTGGCTCGTTTCTGGGAATTTTTTCGCTGTATATGCTTTTCCAGTGGATCAAGCTCAGGTTTTCCGGTCCCAGTTTCCTCAACCTCTTCGAATTTTCTTTCTTTGCACCTGAAGTAAGCTTCACCATCATCACCGTTTCCATCCTCCTCTGCACTCTTGGCAGCTATTCCACGATGCAGAAATTCCTGCGTATCTGATAGTGATTTTTTTGCCATGCCAGAGATCATGAGATTGAGCGATGATTTCATCTCCAGTGGCTCTCGCCTTTCGACAGGAAGGCGGAGAAGATGTGGCCTGCCTCTCCTGACCCTTGTCTTTATCCTGACCTGTCATCTGATGTGGCCGACAGCGATGCCTGCCGCGCAAGCCGGACTTGCAGCGGTTCCGATAATGCCCGAAGAAAAGGATGTCACCAGCTTTCGCATCAAGATCCGTCGTCTGCAACAAGGCATTGCCAACCAGGAGACTCAGATGGCGGAATCCGAGGTAAAGGAAAGAAATATCCTGGAGGAAATGGAAATCATCGACAGCAAACTTGCGAAACAACAAGAGAAGCTGAAAGATCTCGAAGGGAAGATGCAGAAGCAGCAGGCCCTGATCGATCAGGAGGAAGACACCTTAAAGAGAATCCGGAAGGAAAAAGCCGGAGTCGAAGAACACCTCAAGAAAAGAATTACGGCATATTATACCATGGGTGACATAGGACTCCTGAATGTCACCTTCTCGACGCAAACCCTTCCTGAACTGCTCACCTTTCACGATGCCTTCGATACCTTGATCAAATATGATCAAAAGGTTTTCCAGAAGTATCTTGAAACGATCAACGAGATCGAACGCACCAAGACCGCCCTCGATCTGGAAAAAGGCGTCCTCCAGGAATTCATCAAGCAACTTGTCGAAGAAAATGAAATTCTGGGACAGACCAAAAATGATAAGCAACTGCTGCTCACCCATGTCCGAACGAAGGCCAAGCTGAACAAGCAGGCTATCGATGAGATGCAGCGCGCATCCGAAGATCTTTCCCGGTCCATTGTCTCAATAAAGAGCAAACGCCAGGTTTTTGATCAAGGATTTACAGCCAATAAAGGGAGCTTGCCACCGCCCGTGGATGGAGTCTTAATCACGCTCTTTGACCAGGAAAAAGTGAACAAGCTCGGAATCGCCAGAAAGTCTCAAGGTATTGAACTGAAGGCTCCCGACGGGACACGGGTTATAGCGGTCGCCGAAGGTGAGGTAATTTTTTCCGGCTATTTGCGCGGCTATGGGAATACGGTTATAATACATCATGGATTACAGTATTATACGGTAACAGCACGAATTGAAAAACTCCTGGTGGAAAAAGGGCAGCAATTAAAAGCAGAAAGCTCCATCGGCATAATGGGCGATACCGCCGTCCTTTTCGACGAGGGGCTTTATTTTGAAATCCGTCATGGTCGTGAGTCATTGGACCCGCTTATCTGGCTCAATCCAAACCGGCTTTCCGCTCAACATGAACATGCGCCTGAACCAGACGATACAGCTGGTTCAGTTCAATAATACCGGTCTCAGGAATTTGAGGATTCTATGTCCACTCGCCCTAAAATGAATCTCATCAAACCAATATACGCTCTTTTGGTTTGTGCTCTTTTGTTCCACACCCCCGCCTCTGCCGAAATGCCCCAGTCCGAGAGGGAGGCAACCTATAAGCAGCTGGAGATCTTTTCCAATGTCCTCAGCATCCTTCAGGAAAACTATGTCGAGGAGATCGACACGAAAAGTGCCGTAAACGGTGCTATCAAGGGTCTTCTCTTTTCTCTTGACCCGCATTCCTCGTACCTTCCGCCGGAAAGCTTTAAGGAGCTTCAGGATGAGACCAAAGGTTCATTTTCCGGAATAGGAATAGAAGTGACTATCAAAAACGATTTCCTGACCATTGTCAGCCCTATCGCCGATACCCCGGCCGACAAGGCGGGTCTCAAGGCAAATGACATCATCCTGGAAATCAACGGCGAAAAAACAAAAAACATGAACCCGTATGAGGCTATCGAAAAATTGCGGGGACCATCGGGGAGTGAAGTGACGATATCGGTCTATCGCGAAGGCTGGGAAGATCTCAAAAAAATGACCATGAAAAGAGAAGAGATCCCCGTTCAATCGGTGAGAGCAGAATTTCTCTCTCCCGGCGTGGTCTACAGCCGGATTACCAAATTCCAAAGTCACACCGCCATTGATTTTAAGGAAAAACTGCAGGAGCTGAAGAAAAAAGAAGAGATCAATGGGCTGATCCTCGATCTGCGCAGCAATCCGGGCGGTTTGCTGCATCAGGCGGTTAGCGTCGCCGACATATTTATTGAGAAAGGAAAGATTGTCTACACCAAGGGGCGAAGAGCCGACCAGAATACCGTTTTTTCCGCCCACCCAAATGGCGAAAAACGTCAATATCCCTTAGTCATCCTGGTCAACGAAGGATCGGCCAGCGCAGCCGAGATTGTGGCTGGCGCCATCCAGGCCCATAAACGGGGAATCATCGTCGGCACCCAGACGTTCGGCAAGGGATCGGTGCAGACGATCATTCCCCTGCCCGACGGCGCCGGTCTCAGGATGACCACAGCCACCTATTACACTCCGGACGACCGTTCCATTCAAGCCCTGGGGATAACTCCCGATGTCGAAGTGGCGTTTGTTCCGTGCATCTCGCCGGACAAACCGAAAGCCAAGAAGGATATTCTGAAAGAAGCCGATCTCACCAACCACCTGCCGATGAAGAACCTGGATGACGAAACGAATCCGGATAAGGTGGTGGACGGACTTGAAAAGCGCCTGCAGGAGGACAATCAACTGCGGTCAGCCTACAATATCATCAAGAGCCTGTTTCTCTTTTCGGAATACGACAAAACCGGCCGTTAACGAAGAGGGCGGGCAAAATCTTACCGACATCCTGTTACAAGCCGATTTCCTTCAGGAATCGTTTGTCTTGCGACCAATTTTTGTGAACCTTGACCCAGAGTTTCAAGAGCACCCTGCCGCCGAGCAGCTGCTCTATGTCCTTTCTGGCCGATGTGCCGATACTTTTCAGCTTTTCGCCACCCTTGCCGATCACTATCCCCTTCTGGGAATTTCGCTCCACTACGATGGTGGCATGGATGGTGATCAGGTTTTTGCTCTCATCCTCTTTGAATGATTCGATGAGCACGGCGGTGGAATATGGAATTTCCTGACCGGTAAGAAGAAAGACTTTCTCCCGGATTATTTCGCCGCAGAGAAAACGTTCGGTGACATCGGTTGGGATATCCTCCGGAAAGAGCCGCGGCCCCATCGGCAGCAAGGCCAGAATTTCGCGTTTGAGCTCTTCGACCCCGTCACCGCTCAGGGCCGATATCGGAATCACCGCCTTGAAGGGAAACAGTTGGGCGTAGGCATCGATCATCGGCAGGATCAGCTTTCGATCGATCTGATCGATTTTATTCAGAACCATGATCGCCGGACTCTTGATTTGCTGAAAGTAGGAAGAAAGCTCCTCTCTCTTTTCCTCCTTCATTTTTTCAGGAAGCGGCAGCGAGACATCGACCAGGAACAGCACCAGATCGACTTCCAGCAGACTGTCCATCGCCACCTTTACCATCTCGGTATTGAGTGTTTCGCGAGACTTGTGCAGCCCCGGGGTGTCGAGAAATACGATCTGATGATCTCTTTCATTCACGATGCCGGCGATTCGATTACGGGTCGTCTGGGGCTTAGGGGTAACGATGGAGATTTTCTGGCCGAGAAAACTATTCATCAGCGTGGATTTTCCGGCATTCGGCGGACCAACAATGGCTACCATCCCTGATTTGACTACCTGTTCGATGATGTTCATAAGTTTATGTAAAGATATTGCATGAAGATGAAGAGGGATATATACGGGATGAGCACGATTCCGGCCGACTTTTTGCCATTAAACATGGACAAAAATGCAGGATTACAATTATAATGCCCTTTGCGCTCATGCTTATACCATTTCAAAGTCGTCCGGCAAATATTTAATCCGGGTGACTACAAGGATAATGAATCTGTGGCAGAATGATTGTTACCGGAAAAATAATAGAGTATCTCGACAACGGAAAATTCGTATGTGCGGTAGTGACGGAAAGCCAACCGAAACGACTCCGTCTCATCAACCAGAACGGCAGGGAGGTAAACCTTCCGGTATCGCGGGTCGTGCATTGCTCCAACCGGACCCACCCCGTTAATATCAGTCGTGAATCGTTGACGAAACAGCTCCGTGAGACCACCGAAAAACGTTGTGTGCTGATGAGCCATATCAATCTGGCCGAGATCTGGGAATTGACCGCCGAAGACGGTACTAACCATTTCAGTCCCGATTTCCTCGCAGAATTGACATTCGGCGAGGAAGCAAACGATGACACGGTCTCCGCCTTTCTCCGTTGTGTCTTCGAAGATAAGCTCTTTTTCAAATATAAGGAAGGCCAGATCAAGGCGAACAGTCCCGAAAAAGTGGAACAACTCCAACTGCAGCTGCAAAAGGAGCTCAAGCGCGCCCAACTTGTCGAGCAGGGTGCAAAAATCCTCAAAGGGATCCTCACTTCCGAGCCTGTCGGCCATGATTTCCATGCATTGGACGAAGATATCCTCAACGCCATCCGCGATTATTATCTCTTTGGCACCGAAGCCGAAAATCACGAACTTGCGCAAAAAATCCTGCAGTCAGCCGGACTCACCAAACCCCACGATCCTTTCCATCTGCTGGTAAAAGCCGGCATCTGGTCGGCCAATGAGAACATCCCGCTGCTGCGGAACCAGCTCCCGGTCAACTTTTCCCTCGCTGCCCGGCAGCAGGCTGAACATATCCTGCAGCGGGGCCAGAACGAGCTCTTTAACGATCCTGGGCGCATCGATCTCACCCATCTGACCCCGCTCACCATCGACGGCCCCACCACTCTCGATTTTGACGATTCGCTCACTATCGAGGAGCAGGATGGTAATTATCTGGTCGGAATTCATATCTCCGACGTCGCCCACTATGTCCGGCCGGGAGATGCTCTCTTTTCGGAGGCTATGCACCGGGGAACCTCTATCTATTTCCCGGAAGGGCAGATTCCCATGCTGCCCCGGCATCTTTCCCAAGGGGTGTGCAGCCTCATCCAGGGTGAAACCCGGGCTACCTTCAGCTTTATGATTCTTCTTTCGCCGGAAGCGGAAGTGCTGAAGGTCAAAATATTCCCGTCAATCATCCGGGTGAAGCGGCGGCTGACCTACGATGAAGTGGATAAAATGCTGGAAAGTGATCGGGAGATCAAACTCCTGAACATGCTGAGACGGAAACTCCGCACCCAGCGTCTCAATAACGGCGCACTGCTTCTGCCGTTCCCCGATGTCAATATCTTCATTGACCATCAGGGTAAGGTTCATGTCAGTTTATCGAAGAGCGATACGCCGGCCCGAACCATCATTTCGGAGATGATGATTCTCGCGAACACTGTCGCTGCTAAATATGTGGCGGACCGGATGGTTCCCGGCCTGTTCAGGTCGCAACCCCTTCTGCAGAACCGGCTCGTTCATGGAGAAGATGACGACCTGTTTCAGAACACCCTGCAGCGAAAACATATTCCGCGGGGAGAGCTTTCCACCACAGCCAAATTTCATAGCGGTCTGGGCGTATCCCACTATACCACGGTAACCTCGCCCATCCGCCGATTGCTCGACCTCGTCATGCAGCATCAGCTCAACTCGATCGTCAGAAGAAAAGAGCCCTGTTTTACCGAAGAAATGTGCAAGGACTTCACCTCGGTATTGTCCCGTACCCTGACTGCCGCCAATAACGTCCGGCAGCAGAGACAGCGGTACTGGCTGCTCAAATATCTGGCCGATCGGCAAGGGCAATACGTCGATGCCTTGGTCATCCAATCAGGAGGAAAGCGGATTAACCTGCTTCTGACAGACATCCTGATGGACATCGATCTTCCTGCGACCGGCAACAGGAATCCTGAACCCGGGGCAATGGTCAAGGTTCGAGTCATAAAGTCGGAGCCGCTCGACACCACCGTCCGCTTCGACTGGTAGGCTACCTCCCCCCCTCATCAGGCTTTTTTTTCTCCGTTTTTATTTTGATTTTCGATCCTTTGTCAAAGCCCTTCGGTTGCTGGTTGCATTCTATGACCATTTTGTTCCCGGCAACGTCGGTGACGACGCATTTGCCCGTCTCGGCGAATGACTCTTTTCCCCAGAACAGCGTCAACAGAGCCATACACGATATCAGCGCAAGTATCTTTCCCATTTCATTACCTCCTGCTAGTGAACTCATCCGCTTTGAAATATATTCTAAAATACAACAAGTCGTCCGTTGCGACCATAGACATCGCCTTGAATAGACCGATGTCTACCTTTCCAGGGAATTGTCGTCAAGGGCTACTCGCATATTTTCTTTTAAGAATAACGGGAAATTGGTATATAAAACAGGAAAGGTACCTCAATAACCTCGATTCTTCATGATGCGATGACCGAAAATTCCATTCCGAGCCCGATGAGCATGATCAAGGTAGACGGGGCGAAAATCAAACGTCTACGTGAGGAGCAAGGGCTGACCCAACTCTATCTGGCAACTGCCGTCCAAGTCACCACCGACACCATTTCACGCTGGGAAAATCGCCGCTACCCCAGCATTAAAAAAGAAAATGGCCTCAAACTGGCCGAAGCGCTGAATGTGAGCCTTGAAGACCTTCTGGAAGAGGAGGCGGTAAGTACGGTTGAGGAGAAGCCCGCGGAGGACATACCGGCACTGATGCCTGCGGGGCGAGAAGAAACAAAAGCAAAACCCGGCAAAATCTGGCCGGTTCTCATTCTTGTCCTGGGGCTCGCCGGCGCGGTCCTCGCTTACATCTGGTTTTCCCGTCATTCTCCGTCGACCGTGACTTTTTCCGCGGAAAGGATCCTGCCCGACCATTGTATCGCCGGGCAACCTTTTCCCGTAATCCTTCAAATCAGCGGCGATGCCGAGAAGTCAACCGCTCTCATCGTGAGGGAAAGCATCCCGCCAAACGCCACGGTCAAGAAGATTACTCCTGCTGCCTCGGCCGGGGGCAAAAAGAACGAGCCGATAAAATGGCTGCGAAAGATCAACGGAACCGAGATCTTTGCCTATATCATCAAAGTTTCCGGCAAGGACGAGGAACTTGTGAATTTTTCCGGTACCGCTGCCGTCAGCGACGCTTCCGAGAATTCGCCGCCGCCCATCGCCGGCGACACCACAACTGTGATCGGCCAACATCATTGGGCCGATATCGACAAGGACAATTCCATAAGCGACAGCGAAATTCTGTCGGTATACAATCAGTACGGTGAAATAAAGGGAATCGATCTCGATATCGATCTCATTGAAGAGATCTGGCTGGGTTCGGGATATAAGTGGAATGCAGCAACCGCCACTTTTGAGATTATCGATTAGCCCCCTCCCCCTCGCCCGCAAATCAGGCCTTGAAGAACCGCGACACCAGTTGCCAGGCAATTCCCCACATCGTTACCCATACCAGGAAGTCGAGCAGTCTCCAGGCTGCGCTCTTTTGAAAGAGGGGTGCCAATACTGTTCCGGCAATGGAAAGAGCAAAAAACCAGAGAAATGAGGACACCGAAGCCCCAAAGGCAAAGGTGTATCGCTCGACCGACTGGTATTGACCGCCGATGCTGCCGAGCAATAACAAGGTATCTATATAAACATGGGGGTTGAGAAAGGTGAGGGCAAGAGTCGTCAGAACCGCCGTCCTCACTCCCACTGCCACCTCATTTCCGGCCTGCAGATGTTTGGCTGTCAGGGCACCCCTGCAGGCTTTCGCCCCCAAAAAGAACAGAAAAATCGCTCCGGTCCAGGCGGCCCCCTTTTGCAGCAGCGGATTTTCAGCAACAATTCCGCCTATTCCGGCTGCTCCGATAAAGATCAGCAGCATATCGCTGAAACTGCAAAGAGAAGCGATCAGCCAATGATGTTGACGACGAATCCCTTGAGTCAGAACAAATGCGTTCTGTGCACCTATCGCCATTATCAGTCCCGCCCCAATTCCCATGCCCTGCAGAAATGTATTCACCATGCTCCTCCTCCTTTCGATTGTCTCTGAAGAAGGCATATAGTACATCCAGGAGGAAAAGGAAAATTAAAGGATTTGCTATAGCATTAGGAAATTTTATAAATGATCGATTATAAACTTCTTGAAGCCCTCGCCCTGGTGATAGCAGAGGGCGGTTTTGAAAAAGCGGCCAACAAGCTCCACATCACCCAGTCGGCGGTATCCCAACGGGTGAAAATGCTGGAAGAGACGGCTGGCCAGATCCTCGTTACCAGGACTATGCCGCCGTTAGCGACCGAAGCGGGTCTCAGGATGTTGGCTCATTACCGCAAAGTGAAGCTTCTGGAAGAGGAGCTGATGCCTGAAATATCCATAAGTTCGGCATGCTTCCCAACAACCCTTGCCCTTGGCGTCAATGCCGACAGTCTTGCCACCTGGTTCTTGGATGCTGTCGCAAATATTGCCAGGGATCATAACCTCATCCTCGATATCCATGTCGACGATCAGGAACAGACCCAGAAGTTATTGCAAAACGGCCAGGTCTGCGGGTGCATTTCAAACCATAACAAACAATTACAGGGTTGCCGGGTGGAACAACTGGGCAGCATGGAATATGGGCTCTACTGCACTCCGTCCTTTGCGAAGAAATGGTTTCAAGAGGGTTTCGGCTTGCCTTCCCTCCAGAGAGCCCCCACTATTCGTTTCAATCGGGTGGACAATCTCAACAAGATCTTTTTTCGTCGCTTATTCCAAGAAGACCCGGGGCTCTTGCCCACCTTCTATGTCCCTTCCTCGGAGAAATTCGTCGACTGCGTGCTGAGAAATCTCTGCTATGGCGCTATTCCCGGCCTGCAAAGCACATCTCTTTGTCGTGAGGGGTTGCTGATTGATCTCGCACCGGCCTGCAAAGTCGAAATAGAATTGTATTATCATTGCTGGAATCTCAAATCCAAGACGATTGAGGACTTCACCGGACAGTTTATCGTCAAGGCCCGTGAAATCCTGCGTGCTTGTCAGTAGCCTTTACCGCAAAAAGAAATCAGCGAAAAACCATGAGCTTCTCTCGAACAACGGTTTTTTCTTGGATAGAGAAACGAATTGAGTATGATATTATATATTTGATCCTTGGTGCACGTTGCCGGCAAGTTGCCATTGCAAAGCCTCTGTATCTTCCCGTCCTTCAGGTGACCATTTGCACAACAATCTCTTTTTAAATCGTTGCATCCGTGAGACGCTCTTTGGCCTGCGCGACGGTTTGTCGCATTTCTCAGGGGAGAGCCGTGCCGCACTCATATTTGCTTTGAAAAAAGAGAACGAGTTGAGGATATGCGATCCCCAGAACCTGCTGCGGGGTTATGAACCAAAATTGAAGGCTCTCTACCTGGAAAGTAATGATTGGTACAGGTCGATTGCCGAAGCTTCCCACTCCCACCGTTTCAACTACATAGAAACACTGCCCAATCTTCATCTGGATGGACTTATTTCCCTGGGCGGAAGTTCCGGTCCTGTGTATTACCAGATGTGGTTCACCGAACATCATCCGAACATCTGTTCACTTGGACCGACGGAATGTTGGCTGGAACACGCCGTGCT
>Ga0154407_1246_pt2 | contig 20819 bp, 17 predicted proteins | sample RifGroB2_FD_115911 | JGI IMG/M metagenome (GOLD analysis project Ga0154407, IMG submission 115911) | Desulfobacterales bacterium GWB2_56_26
CCAGTTCGCCCAGTGGGCAATCCTGCCTTCCGGTACAATGTAGAGGACAACTGAGTTCACAACCAGGACTACCAGCGAAGTGAGCAGGGTCATTGAAGTGATCTTGCGCATATTCATGGCGATTCTCCTCTGATTTTTCGGGCTCCTGGTGCCGATCGGTTACCTCAACGAATTATTCCGACAACGGGGATGGGAAAACTGGGTCTTACGGCATTGTCGGTGTTGACGGTTATAGTGTCGGCGTACCTACCGCTCGAAGTTTTAAGGTTTTCCACCCGGATGACACAGCGGCTGTCCTCGCCGGCTGTGCATTGCTCGATCAATTCGGTGCGAATGGTATCGTTTTGCTGGCTCTTTACCCCGAGGATGGAAAAAGGATAGCCCTTGTTGGGCAAGATTTCTACCTCGACCGCCAGCGATGTTCCGACTTCGCCCTCCAGGCGCACCTGGGCGGGACGGATCTCGACGAACTTTTCGACCTTGCCGGTGACGACCAGAGTAAGCGTGGGATGCACCGGATCGTTGGTTTGGACACGGACCGTTTCCCTTTTCTGCCTTCCTCCGTAATTGCTGGTATTGAATCTCACCGTAATGCGTCCTTCCTCCCCGGGAAGGATCTGCCGCGCACTGGTCGCGGCCGTGCAGCCTCAGCCGGCCTTGACTTTGAGAATATCCAGCGGTTGGTCTCCCCGGTTATAGATAACGAAGTCATGGACTACCGGCACCCCCTCCGGCACCGGCGGGAATTCGAATATGCTCTCAGGAAGTTCCACTTTGGGGCCTGCAGGCGATTCGGTCGATGCGGTCTGGCCAAGATTTGGCGCCAGGCAGAAAAGGGTAAGTAACAGCACAACTCGTAACATGAAGAGCTCCTTTGGGTATTTTGTTCAATTTACCGGAATGTGATCGACATTGTCGATCTCTCCGGCACCTGATAAAGAATACGGCAATCAGATACAGAGAAACAGCGAGAAAACTGAGATCGCGCAGCACGGACCCACGGCCGGCCGAACCTTCCGCGGTTTCGGTGGAAAAGCAGCCGCAGTGAATATCGAGACCACGAATCTGATTGAACACCAGGGCTCCGAGAAAAACAATCAGTAACCCCAGACATGCAGCCGTTGCCCCAGGCAGCATCACGCCGAACAGCGACACAGGCCGAGCAGAAGTTCCAGCCGGGCAGGATCAAGGCTGTAAGGTTGACAGCCGCGTCGGGCAGGATCTGGTAGTTGAAGACGGACCGGGCGAAGGCCTTGTGGGTGGAGGATCTTATCATAGCTGGCATAGACAAAGATCATTCCGAGCAGCAGGCGGCAAACAAGAAAAACCCAATTGGAACGACGGCGGTCATGCCAGGCGATCCCGCCTTCATGGGCAGCACCTGCTTTTTTGGTTGGTGATACGGCTGCCTGCCAGACAGTCCAGCCATTGACCAGCACCCGAACATCGGCAAAGCCAATATCTGTCAGGAATATGGCCAGGTCGTGACTGAGTTCGCAGCTTCGCAGAGTCGCAATAGGTGACGAGGGTGTCCAGTTGGGCGGCGGTGGCGGTGAAGGCGTTGGTAGCATCCTGCCAGGGCAGGCTCAAGGCGCCGCTGATATGGCCGTCTTCGTACTGGGATTGCGGGCGGGCATCGAGAAACAGGGTCGCTTTATTCTCAAACAATTGTTTTGCCTCGTCGAGCGGGATCGTCAGGTTCTTGCCGTCATCATCGGTAACGCGCGCCGACACCGACCAATCGCCAATAAGGGGTAGGGGAGATTCGCGCCAGTGATTGACCGTCAGCGCGAGCAGGCCGGCCACGATCACAAGGAAGGGGATCTGGATGTACTAGGCATCACACTTATAGGCAATGATTGCCGATATCTTGCTTATTCCCTGGGGCGTTAGTAGCGGAAAGATCCTTTTGGTTGGCGGTGGAGTTGTAGAAGGCCTGTTCAGAGTGTGTTGCCCTGACAATTTCTTTTAGGCATCGCGTAATGATCATGTGGCATGCAACATCTATAGATGTAACAGTTCTGTTGCGTGCAACGTTATCTGTGTAAATCCAATCATACGTAGTCTCTCTATCACTGTCATCTATCTCCCCTAGGTTAGATAAAGAAATAAGAAAAAATACTAATGTTAGGGCAGGGTGGCATAAGATTTGCTGGAAAGGTAGCAAATATGATTAAGCCCATTTTTGCCTTTTAACTGAAAGTGGATCAACCTTGTGCAGAGAAGCAGGAGAAAAGAATTCGCACTACAGGGTGGGTCTTAGGTGTGCAAGACTTTCAGGGCGGATACGGCAATGATGATAAATTGCGGCACAAAGTCGTTTTTTCAGCTCAAACCGGCAAGGTGGAGATAGGCCTGTCTCCGCTGTAGACTGAACGAATCCGCGTCACCTCAAGCGCATCTCTTGGATCCGGGCAAGCTGTGTCGTCACCGTCTCTCCCCTCATTGGTGGGATGATACCTTGCGGCTAGACCTATCGAACTGAGTGAGGTTCCACCTCGAACGAAAACCACATTGAGGAAATGGCGGCAGTCCCAATAGCTTTCTCAGGGATTGATCAAAACCGTTTCACTGCGCTGGATTGGACGTAAACCAGTTCACGCAAGTTTCTATCTGACCTAATCACATACTTGTGGAGCAGCTATGAGTTGAGACTCTCGCTCACATGCACTCCTAATAAGGGTAAGATATTTATGCTCAACGAATCTGGCCGTCTTGCTGAAAACCAAAAAATATTGCTGGAAACAATGCCGAGCATGGTGCTGGTCGTCAATTCAACTGGTTCACTTGAGTACATGAATCCATACGCCACGACATTTTTCGGTGATGGTTCACAGGCAGGTAAGACAAGTAATATCAGTCAGATACAAGGAGCCCTGATCTCACTGCTAAGTTGCGAGAAGTTGTCGAAGCCGCAGGTATGTACCATAAACAGGCAATATTTCGAATGCTATGTCGCTCCTTTTGCTGGCTATAAAGGCGATAATCTATTCTGGGTCATCCTGAAAAAACTGTCGGAAAAGGAAAGCGACTTGAAGAATTCCATCAGGGACAGAGTACCGGAAGACTGTTTGATTGGCTCAAGTGCAGTCATGTGCAAGCTGCAGAATATGGCGACCAGGGTTGCTAAAACTGACGCCACTGTCATGGTTACCGGAGAGTCGGGTACCGGCAAGGAACTCATTGCCAAATTAATCCAGCAGAACAGCAGAAGAAAGGAAAAACCCTTTTTAATAATCAACTGCAACGCCATCAATGACCTGCTTCTCGAGAGCGATCTCTTTGGCTATGAAAAAGGCTCATTTACCGGGGCTCACTCTCAGAAAAAAGGAAAATTCGAGGTTGTCGACGGAGGCACCATTTTTCTGGATGAAATTGGGGATATCAGTCCGCGCATGCAGGCTGTCCTGCTGCGCGTGTTGCAGCACGGTGAAATTGTCCGTGTCGGCGGCACTTCTCCGCTGAAGGTAGATGTACGATTTATCGCTGCAACAAATCGAGATCTGGTTAAAGCGGTAAAGGACGGGAGCTTTAGGCTCGACCTTTTTTATCGACTAAACATCATCAAAATCGTCATTCCGCCTCTCCGCGATCGTAAAGAGGATTTCCTCGAATTGATTACGCATTTCGTTCGAAAATACAGCGCCCTTTTCGGCATAGACATTGATTTCAATCCTGAATCGCTGTCGAAGCAATTGGAAGCTTACGATTGGCCCGGCAACGTCAGGGAACTTCAGAATGTGATCCAGCGTGCGATTCTTATGAGCGAAGACGGAATTCTTTCTGCCGATGCTTTTACTTTCGATAATTCGTTGGTCGACAAAGAACAATCCAACACACTTTCGTCGGTCATTAAGAGATTCAATGGCACGCCATTGAAAAGTATTGTCGACCAGGTCGAAAAGGAAATCATCATTGAAAAGCTTGCCGTCAATGGTGGAAATGTCGCAAATACCGCGGTGAAATTGGATATTTGCAAGGCAGCTCTTTATGAAAAGATGAAACGGCACGACATTTCCGCCAAATCGTTACGCTAAGAGAAGGAAAAAAATGAAATCTTTGAAATGTCGAGGATATCCGACAACCAGGTTGCCGACGGTCGCGAGGATTTTTTATAACCAATTCAATCAGAGATAATAGAATAGATGGAAGAGACACAGCAAGTACCTAAAATGATGCAATGGATTGATATCGCAGGACGCAGAAAAGCCCTTATAACAACCTGCATCCTTACAGCTCTAACCATAGGACTCGGTGTATACCTTTCTCAGCCGAAAGTTTTTCAGAGTGACAGTTTGCTCAGTTATCAGCAGCAGATGGTTAATACCGGCAGGATGTTGCCGGATGACAACTCTCAACTGAAAGACATCGTCAGTACATTGACGCAGATTGTAACGAGCAGGACCAGCCTCGAGAAGATCATCACCAATGAAAAGCTATTCGAGAAAGAGAGAAAAGAGCTGCCCATGGAAGATGTTGTTGAAGGAATGCGTAGTAATATCGAGATTATAACATCAAAAAACGGCGATACATTCCGTATTGTTCACATGGGTAGCGACCCGGTCAAAGTAGTTCGTGTGGCAAATGCCCTTGCTGCTCGATTCATTGAAGAAAACATGAAATATCGCGAGCTGAGAGCATCCGAAACGTCCGCCTATACTGAAGAAGAACTGGAAATGGCCAAAAAGATGCTCGATGGCAAGGAAGTGGTCATGCGAGACTATAAGCTGCAATTTTATAATGAGATGCCGGATCAGCGGGAGGTCAACATGTCCAGGTTGATCTCCCTGCAAAACCATGATCAGAGCAGGCAGGAATCCATACAGAACCTTGAGCGGACCCGAGCGCTTCTGCGCGATCAGATTGGGACGCGCAAAGAACTGATGCAGGCTAAACTAGAAAGTTCGAGTTCCAGCGACGATGCGTCCCAGGGGTTGAGCCGGCAGGATAAGCTTGAGCGGTTGCGAGCTGAGCTTCACGCCCTTGGATTGAAGTACAAAGAGCACCATCCGAAAATTATAAGCCTGAGAAGCAAGATAGCCAAACTCGAACAAGCAGAACCGGCTGCGGATAGTGGGCTGCCTGCCGCTCAACCCGGGAGTGGAGCGAGAGAGCAGGATGATAAGACTGTAGTCGCACTCGAACTCCAGGTCAAAGACATCACTTTCAGCATCGAAAAGCTCACCAAGGAAAAACAGGAAATAGATGGATTGACCAAACAGTACGATAAATGGATTTCTGCGGCACCGGTGAGAGAGGCGGAATGGTCGGCTCTGACAAGAGAATATGGCGAACTGAAGCGTCATTACGATTTTCTGGTCGGTCAGAATCTCCAGGCTGGCTCGGCCCTCAACCTTGAACGAAAACAGCGGGGCAGTCAGTTTAAAATTGAAGACTCCGCCCAGCAACCGGTCAAACCTGTAAAACCCGATTTTCTCAAAATCATGGGGATTGCGTTATTGCTGGGAAGCGGCGCTGGCGTGGCGGGTGCGCTGTTATTGGAAAAAACGGATACCTCCTTCAGATTTCCCGAACAGCTCGAGGCAACTTTTCCCTTCGAAGTTCTTTGTGCAGTTCCAATCTTACCGCTGAAGGCGGAAATAGTCAGGCAGCGTGTCATGACAACAACGGCCACGGTCTTTTTTCTTACCTGGGCTTCGGCAATTGTTGCCGCACTCGGAGTACTCTGGACTCAGGGCCGGATCATTGTCTGATCGACGGCTTCTCTGCTTAATTTCAATTTAATCAACCTGTAAATCGGAATGTATCGCAAATTTTACGGTCTGGATAGAAAACCATTTGAGCTGGCCCCGATAGGAGGGCTGGTTTATCTGAGTGAGGCGCATCGGGAAGGGGTGGCAATTTTACGTTACGGTGTGATTGCCGACAAGGGATTTCTGCTGTTGACCGGCGGGGTCGGAGCCGGCAAGACGACGATTCTCAACACCTTGCTCAACATGCTGCAGTCTCACGTCAAAACATGTGTGCTCAATAACCCGAAGTTGAGCCGGAATGAATTTTACTATTTTCTGGGGGCAAAACTGGGCATACGCTGCAACGGCAACAAAAGTCAGTTCATCCTGAAATTCTCCGACCTTCTGGAAAAGTTGGAGGCGGGAAAAAACAAACTGCTGCTCATCATCGATGAAGCGCAGGCCTTCTCTATCGATCTGCTCGAAGAAATCCGTCTGCTTTCCAATCATGCAGAGGGACGGAATGTATTCAGCATCTTTCTCATTGGCCAGCCCGAGCTGCAAGAAAAACTGGCCACCCCGCAGCTTCTGCCCCTCAGGCAGAGGATTGGTGTCAGATATCACCTCGATTCGTTAACCAGAGATGAAACCGCACAATACATTTTCTATAGATTGAATGCGGCAGGTGCGGTCAGGACATCGATCTTCGACGACGATGCCGTAGATGCTATTCATGAAGCAAGCAGGGGAACCCCACGATTGATCAATATCATATGCGATCACGCCATGATACAGGGCTTCACCCGTGAAGCATTTCGCATCGACCGGCTGAACATAGTCGAGTGCTTGAAGGCGATTCGGTTGCAAGGCGAAGAAAGGCTGAATATCTCTCTGCTGCCGGAGCAGGCCGAGGACACGGTTAAACCACTCTGGCAGAGGGGAGAGTTCAGGTGGGCGGCAATCATCGGCGCATTTACGCTTGTGTTTGCTGCGGTCACTGCGGCAGCTTCTTCATTTGCCGGACAGCAGTATTTTCGTTTTCTCCAGGAATGGCTGGTCAGTCTGTATTGAAACGGTCGAAATGGTAGTTTTAGCAATGGTCACGACACAATAGGACGGGAATGATAAAAATTTCGGAAGCCCTCGACAAAGCAGGTTACGGTGAAGGTTTTGCACACAGTGCAGAGGCAAGAGTTCAATATATTGAGGAAACCAAGGAGATTCCCGACATTCGGAGGGCTCAGACAGGACAACAGCTATCTTCTGTAAATCTAAGCCGGGAACGCATGGAGAGTTTTACCGAACAGCATAGGCCTGCAAAAAGTTTAAGCGGCAAATGGGATGAACGTCTGTTCAAAGCTGCCAATGATGACAGCTACCTGCCGGAGGTTTTCAAGACGCTCAGGTCTCGGATTCTGCATCCGCTCGACGGAGGAAAAATTCCGAAGACGATCATGGTAACCTCGGCTATTCCCCGGGAAGGGAAAAGTTTTGTGACCGCAAATCTTGGGATATCGCTTGCGCACGGGTTGGATCAGCACAGCCTTCTTGTAGATTGCGATCTGCGCAAACCTGTGCTGGCAAAAATGTTCGGGCTGGACAACAGTGTCGGCCTCGTCGATTACCTCAGGGACGATGTGAAGTTGTCGAAGCTGATAGCGAACACAGCGGTAAAAACCTTATCGGTACTGACCAGCGGCAAATCTCCCACAAATCCCGCCGAACTGCTCGGCTCAGCCCGAATGCCCGCTCTTGTCGAAGAGTTGTCCGACAGGTATGAGGACCGTCTCATAATATTCGATAGTCCGCCGCTCCTGGTTGCGGCGGAGTCAAGCGTTCTTGCCGGCCAGGTGGACGCAATAATACTGGTTGTCCGCCAGAGCACTTCCGGGAAGGCGCAGATTCAGAAACTCATTGACATAATCGGTGCCGAACGGATCCTGGGGATTGTCTTCAACGCTCAGAATCTCAGCCCATTTCAGCAGAAACTCGGCATGGGATGTGGCTCATATTACGGCGGCTACCACCACCAATAGCCGCCCTGGAGTTTTGTATGCTACCTCATTGGATTTTCCCGGTTGTCTCACCAAGCCAAATCAAAACGACAGGCAAGATTATGAGTAAAAAAACGGCGAAACTGTTGCTTTCAGGGCTTTGCCTTCTTCTGGTAGTTTCCTGTTCCGCACCGGAAAAGGACAAACAGATTTATTATGAAAAAGCCATGGAGTTTGTCAAACAGGAGAAGCAGGAAGCTGCCGTGCTGGAATTACGCAGCGCAATACAGATCGATGCGAAATTCGCTGAAGCTCGCTATCAGCTCGGGCTACTCTATCTTCAAGGAGGTGAGACCAAAAAGGCCTTTGCCGAACTGGTCAGGGCAGGGGATCTCAATCCCGACAATCTCGATGCCAATCTCAAAGTTGCTCATTTTTATCTGCTGTCGCGTAAAAAAGAAGAAGCCCGAAAGCGGATTGAGCTGATTTTGGCCAAGGATCCGAACTATCGCGACGCCCTCGTGCTGCTTGCTAACCTTGAGCTGAGCGAGGGGAAATACGAAGAAGCTTTGACGGCTCTCGGCAGAATCGGGGCGGAGTCAGAGACGTCCGATGAGCTGTTGAATATCAGAGGTCGAATTCTTGCTGCCCAGCAGCAATGGGATGCAGCTGAAGAAGTCTTCCGCAGAGCCATTGCCGCAAATGAAGACAATTTTGTCAACTACGAGACTCTCCTTCTTCTCCTGCAGCAAAAAAAGGATATGCTGAAAAGCAAAGAAGTACTGGATGCAATAATCGAAAAATTCCCCGACAACGTCAAGGCACATCTGCTTCTAGCCGGATACTACCGAAGCATCGATAGCAAGGATCAGGTTGTCGAGGAACTGCAGAAGGTTGTGGAAATCGCTCCCGACAAAGCTCGATTCAGGCTCCAGCTGGCCGATTTTTATCAGCGTTACGGCAAACTTGACTATGCCGAGAAAATCCTTGTTCAGGCGCGAACCGATATACCTGATGATCCCGATCTCACCGGCGCGCTTGCCACCCTCTATTTCGAACAGAAAAAATTCGACGAAGCCCGGTCCATGCTCGATGAGCTAGGTGCAGGTCAATCGGGACACGGCGGCGGCATACTCCTCAACGCGCGTTTTCTCCTCAAGGAGGGCAAATCCCGGGATGCAATTGTCATTCTCCAAAAGCTCAGCAATGATGTTCCTCACTGGCCATCCCCACAATTCTATCTTGGTCTCGCCCATTACAGCCTCGGCGAAATTGAACTCGCCCAGCAGGCAGTAGCCGGCGCGATACAAAAGAATGGACAAAATTCGGAGTACCATACGCTGCTGGCGCAAATTTTTCAGGAGATGGGGGCATTCGAAGAGGCGAAGGCAGAAGCTGTCATCGCTGTGCGTTTAAGCCCGACGGATCTGCGTGCTGCCCTCATCTTGAGCCGCGCGCTCATCAGCGCAAAACAATATGGGGAGGCGGTAGCAATACTTGTCGATATGAGAAAACAGATACCTGCCCATTCGGAGATTCTCGGAAACCTAATACTGGCATATTTCGGGGCAGGCGATAGGCAGAAGGGGGAAGAAATCCTGACTGAACTCCTCCGTATCGACCCGGGCAACACCCATGCTGTAGCTCTGTTCCTCGACCTTAGATTTAAAAATGATTTGCCGGGTGCCGAAGCTTTTGTACGGCAACAGATTGACAAGGCACCGGCAGACGCAAGGCTGCATTTGATCCTTGGAAGTCTTTTGGAGAAACAGAACAATGGCCGAAAAGCACTTGCGGCCTATGAAAAGGCTCAGGAACTGGGGCCGGACATGACCCAGCCATATCTTGCGGCAGCAAGGATAATGACAAAGCTTGGGCAAAGGGACGAAGCTCGCGCCAAATACAATGACTTGATAGCGAAAGACCCGAAATCCGTACCCGGACATATGGGAATCGCAACGTTACTGCAGGCCGAGGGCAATTCGCCAGAGGCGGCGGCACAGTATCGAAAGATTGTTGATATAAACAGGAATTATGCACCGGCTGCCAACAATCTTGCGTGGCTGATTGCATCCGATCCCAATGGGGATCTCGGCGAGGCCCTCATGATAGCAATGACGGCAAAACAGTCATCGCCCGATGATCCGAATATCGCCGATACCCTCGGCTGGGTACATTATCAGAGGCATTCGTATATGCTGGCAACGTCACAGTTCGAGTTGGCCCTGCAGAGCCAGCCGGACAATCCGACGTGGACCTATCACCTGGCTTTGGCCCAGAACGGCGACAACAAGAAGGAAGCCGCCATCCAAACCTTGGATAACCTGCTGAAGAAAAGTCCTGCGTTTCCCGATCGCCAGAAAGCTCTGGATCTGCTGGCTGAATTAACCAAAGGATAACAGCTCCACGGCGCTATTGTCCTTGCAGAGCCATCTTCTTTCCGAATCCGGATAAGAATCCTACTGGCGGTATGCGCTGGGTATCTAGCTGATATAGTATAATAAAATTATTTATTATTGAAAATGTTACATGTGGCGCAACGATCGCAACATATCTGTTGTGTGCAACACTTTCAGTTCAGCGGATCGCTGGTAATATTTCAATAACCCACACCTAACTCCCTAGAGTTGTAACACAAATTCAGAAGACCAAACGATAATGGTCCATGGCATAGGATTTGCTTTGATAGGAATCAGAGTTTTCAATCTGATCAAAACCAACTCCACAGTATTGTCTGCTGCGCGATGAAGTTTGGTCGTAATCGAAACATTAAAGATCTTTGGAAGGAGTTGAGTGTGACACGATTACTGATACTTCTCTTTTGTCTGGTGGTGCCGGGTGACAGGATAGTCTTTGCAGCGCAGTCAACCGCGGATGTCCCTATTTCGATGGAACAGAAGAATACTTTATTGCAGGAATTGTTCGGCACCAAAGCGGTGAAAATGGAGCGGGACGAAGAATATGTTATCGGCCATGGCGACATCCTCTCCGTCAGCATTTACGAGGAAGGAGATATGGCCGTATCCGCATCGGTGAAGCAGCCGGGAGATGGCGGCGGGACGGTTCAGACGGGCGCGCAGGTGATGATGGATGGCAGGTTGTCGCTGAAAGATATTGGCGATGTTGAAGTGGTCGGGCTTACCCTTGCCGAACTCGCCGATTATCTGAAGAAACTGTACTCCACTCTCTATGACAACCCCATTCTGACCACGACCCTGGTACAGAGCAACAGCCTGCGCTATACGGTGATGGGTGAGGTCGCGAGACCCGGTGTTTTCAAACTGGATCATCCGATAAATCTGGTGCAGGTGCTTGCCCAGTCGGGTGGGTTTACGGAATGGGCTGACCGGGAAATTACCGTCGTGCGCAAGAAAATCAGGGAAGCGGATAAAGCACAGTTCGACGGCAATACCCTGAATGTGGATTATGACGATTTTATTTCCGGCAAGTCCCTTGAACGAAATATTCTTGTCTGCTCCGGCGACATTGTCATCGTCAATTGAATAATCATTCCAATCGCTTAATGGCTACATCATGATCACTCGACAAGCCCTCCGCAACGCCGGCGCACTTCTTCTGATTCTCGCCCCGGAGGCACTGTTCGCCCGCTCGAACAGCGTGACGGCCGGACTCTCCATGTCCTACGACTACAACGATCGGGAATACGAGGCGGTGTCCGACGATTTGACCATTGACGGGGTTACCGCTGCCCGTATTGCAGAAGAAGACGATACGTACTCCCGCGTTGTGGTCAGGCCGCTGATATACCTTGTTTCCAAGAGCAAATTAGATCAATTCGGACTGCGTGCCGCCCCGGCAGTGAGATATGATCTGGAGGATTCGGATACGGACGTGGATGCACTCTTTGCCCTGTCCGGCTGGCGTTTCATCACAAAAAGCTGGATGGTGAAGAGTTCCGATACTTTCGTTCGGAGCGATCATAATACGACTGGCACCGAAGAAGCCGCAGACGGCGAAGAAAATTCCACCCCTGAGCTTTCTCCCGATGCCGGAAGGAAGAGATTTTGGCGCAATACTTTCAATATCGCTTCGGATCACATCTATGGCAGGGACCAAAAAGCGATTCTTGGCTTTGATTACGTAGTGCTGCGCAACGACGATTCGGGGGAGAGCAGTTATAACGATTACGATATGTACCAGTTTGCCGTAAAAAATGACTATCGATTCAATGCTTACTGGGACACGAAAGCGGATCTGAAGGTCGTCCGCGGCGAGTTTGACAATAACGACCGGCTGACTGCCGCTGCAGAACCAGACCCTTCTTTGGTTGATTCATCTGGCGACCTGATGGAATATCATGCGGATGCAATCCTCACCAATAGATTTTTCCGGCCAAACAACATATCGCTTTCCTATAACTATATTGGCACAGCATATGATGAAACCTCACGCAACGATGGCGATATCCATCAATCCCGGTTGACGTGGCAGCGTGATTTTCTGGAACGCCTGAGCGCAAGACTAGGTGCCGGTGTTTCATACGAAAAGACCGAAGAGCAGAAGGCGAACTGGGGAGGGAACGGAATAGCGGAAATACTCTATACGATGGAGCGCAGTTCCTTCAGGTTGTCGGTGGAAAAACGCTACGATGTCGACAATTTTTCAGGCACTGAGGAACGCGGTTTCATCGACGTGTGGGATGCAAGCCTTGGTTTTGGCCATCAGTTGTTGGAAGATGTAAAAATTGACGCAAAGGTTACCTATCTTTATGAAGATCGGCAGGACAGGGCGGCAAATACCTCAGCCGACGATGCGACTGCTCTCGAAGAATATAATAAAAATTATTTTATAACCGGCGTCGGTTTGCACTATTCATTCTGGCAGGATTACAGCGCCGGGATTAATTACACCTTCACCCGCCTGAATTCCGAACGGATCGGCGAAGATTACGACGACCATCGTCTGTTGCTCACGATCTCCTGGGAAACGGAAGTTCTCAATTGGTAACTCCCGGAAGGAGTATAACGAGGCAGCACATTCAATCGTATATTCTGCCGACCCTGGTCCTGGTCCTTTTTGTCGTAGGTTACTATCCTTCCCTTGCCTTAATAACCCAGAAATGGCTGGCATCGGACGATTACACCCATGCCTTTTTTATTGTTCCTGCGATTGGCTATATGATATGGCTGAAACGCGGCTGTCTCGCCGAACATAACGGCGGCTCGCCTGTCGCACTCTTTTTCGTCGTTGCCGCTGTCCTCTTTTATCTTTTCTCCCTCCGGATCGAAGTACCCACCTTCATTTTTCTGGCAACCGCAGTTTCGCTGGTTGCTGTCCTCTGCTATTTGGGCGGCTTCGGTGTTTTGAAAGAGCTGGCAGTACCGATCCTGCTTTTTTTTATGATTATCCCTATACCAGGCCAGATTTTATCGATGTTGACTGCGTCGCTGCAGCTGAGGATTTCGGAGATAAGCGAGATCCTTATCCGATTGTTCGGTGTGCCCATGTTCAGGGAAGGCAATGTCCTTCATGTCGAAAAGATATCTTTCCAGGTTATAGAAGCGTGCAGCGGTATCCGCTCCCTGCTGTCGATGACAACCTTGAGTATTCTCATCGGGTATTTCACCCTTACGCGAATTTCGTCTACGGTTCTGCTGTTGCTGTTCAGCATCCCTGTGGCGATCGCCATAAACATTGTCAGAGTGGTTGTTCTGGTGCTGGCGTTTTATTTTTTGCAGGTCGATCTTTCTGTTGGTGTGTCGCATACCCTTACCGGACTGATCCTTTTTCTGCTCGGACTGGTCCTGCTTTTTGCTTTTCAGAGGTTATTGGAATCGTGGGAAAGAAAAAAACGAAACAGCTAGTCTACCTGACAGTCCTGCTGGTGCTGACGAGTTTCCTGGTGTACAGGCCGACGGAGTTGGTCATGGTTATCAAGCCGATATCACTGCAGATGGTGCTCGGGCCGGTCGATGGCTTCAAGCTCATAGCAACCACACCGCTCGACGATGCTACCGTATCTCTCCTTGAACTTGATGACTACACCCAGAGCAGGTATTCGAGGGATCACGATAACGTAAATCTCTATATAGGCTACTACAACGGTTTGGACAAGGTTTCGGCGGCACACTCGCCGCTTGTCTGTTTTCCCGGCCAGGGATGGGCGGTTGATCGGCCGACTGAGCATTCTATGGAGGTCGGGCAGGAGGCTGTCAATTATGCGGAAATGGTCGCAAGCCTCGGCGATCGGCAGGAATTGGTACTGTACTGGTATCAGGCCGACAGTAAGACGGTGGCAAAAGTCTACAAGAACAAAATCAATGCGGTCATCAATAAGCTTATGGGGCAAAGCGAAGAGCAGGCGTTTGTCAGAATTACTGTGCCGATTGTTCCTGCCGACGTCCAGGGTGTGGAACAGGCCAGAAATGTCGGCAAGGCCTTTATTGCTGCATTTTACCCGGTATTTCAGAGCTACGTACAAAGCAATGCATGGAGAATTCAATAGTACTCGGTGATACGTTCGTTTGAGAGCAGAATTTATCTTTTCAGCAGGAAATAGACATATGCCGAATGTTCGGCTGTGGGACACTTAGATAGAGAATTGTAGGTTATGCAACAAGGCAAAGCACTAGAACTGGGGAACACAATTTTCTTTATCGATTTGATATCGACAGTTGTTGCTTTTGCCATCGCCTTCTGGGCACGAAATGTTCTGATTCCATCTACTCAAGCTCTTGATTTCAATTCGCATCTTTTTATCATACCCCTGGTTCTCGTTTTAATAAATGGCTCGATGTCCTATTTTGGCGGCTATAAAAGCCCCCTCAACACCAGCCTCATCGGCTATTCCTGGTCTATTTTCCGCTCAATTTTCGTTGCGGTCTGTACCCTCCTGGTCCTGCTTTTTTTTCTGGAAATACAGTATGTAAGCAGATTTGTCATCTGGCTCTTCGCGTCTCTGGAGTTTTGTATTCTGCTGGCGATTCGCATAGGTACCATTGCTTATTTCAAAGAGCAGATCAAAAGCGGTAAGAAAATCCTGCGGGTCCTGGTTATAGGTTCCAGGGGGCGCGCCCAGGAACTGGTAATGGCCCTGCAGGAAAGGGTAGTCTGGGGTGTCAAAGTGGTGGGTTATGTTGATCCCGATCCCACTCGTGTCGGCATGACGGTGCTTGGTATTCCGGTTATCGGCACAATCGACAGTATCCACGACTGTCTGAAAAATAATGTCATCGATGAAGTGATTATCGCCATTTCCCGGACAATGCTCGAAGATGCCGAACCGATCGTACAGGCATGTGAGCAGGAGGGTATTCGGTTGCAATTCATGGCCGATGTTTTCAACGTCCAGCTGGCACGGATCAGTCTGTCCGAAGTCAAAGGTATTCCCCTGTTAACCATGGAGCCGGTTGCCCAGGATCCTCAGCAGCTTTTAGTCAAACGCATATTCGATTTTGTCTGCACCTTGCTAGCCTTGCCACTGCTCGTCCCCATTTTTTGCCTGGTCGCCATCGCGATCAAGCTTGACTCCCCCGGCCCGGTCTTTTTTGTGCAGAAACGGGTTGGAATACGCAAATATTTGTTTTCTATGTATAAATTCCGCTCGATGCATGTGAATGCCGAAGATAAACTGAAAGAAATTGAGCATCTGAATGAGGCGGAAGGCCCCATCTTTAAAATAAAGAACGATCCTCGCATTACCCGAATCGGCGAATTTTTGCGAAAAACCAGCATAGACGAATTGCCGCAGTTGATCAATGTGCTTAGGGGCGAGATGAGCCTTGTCGGGCCACGACCAATGTCTGTCAGGGATGTCGATCTTTTCGACCGTGGCAAGCAGCGAAAGCGTTTCAGCGTGCAGCCGGGCCTGACCTGTATCTGGCAGGTATCCGGCAGAAGCAATCTGCCATTTGAAAAGTGGCTGGAACTGGATCTTCAGTACATAGAAAACTGGTCGTTATGGCTCGATGTAAAGATTTTATGCAAAACCATTCCCGCGGTTCTTCATTCAAAAGGGGCTTCGTGAAGGTTATGACAATTGTCCGTAACGTATAAAAAGCAGATGGCAATGAATACTTCTCAACGTCTCGTTCTCAACACCACTGCCGTGTATACCCGGTCTCTCCTGAGCGCGGGTCTGGCATTGTTCAGCAGTCGCTGGGTGCTGAACTCGTTGGGTCAGATCGATTTCGGGCTTTTCAGTCTGGTCGGCTCCGTCCTGATTTTCATCGCCTTTTTCAATACCGTAATGGCAACCAGCGCATCCCGTCATTTTGCTTACGCAATTGGTCAGGGGGATTCGCGGGAAGTCAATCGCTGGTTCAATGCAGCCCTCAGTATCCATCTCTGTTTTGCAGTCGCCCTGACCCTGGCTGGGTGGAGCGTCGGCGATTATCTCATTACCCATATCTTCAATGTTCCTCCGGACCGGATTGCTGTGTGCCGCCAGGTTTTCCATATTTCTTTGATTTCTCTTTTTACCGGCATGTTTTCCATTCCGTTTATCGCCATGTTCAGGGCGAAACAACGTATTGCGGAACTTTCCGTCTGGGACATGATGCACTCGTTTCTCAACTTTGCTTTTGCCTGGTATCTCACCACAACCACCGGCGATATGCTGTTGGTATACACCTTCGGCATAACCGTCATTCTGGTCTTTTTTCACAGCGTTCTGGTTGTCCGAGCTGCGATTAATTTTCAGGAATGCAATCTGGTATTCAGGCAATGGTTCGATCGAAAAAAGCTCGGTGAAATTTTTTCGTTCGCCTGCTGGAACTTGATCGGCAGTCTTGGGGCAATTCTCCGCGATCAGGGTTCGGCAATTTTGCTCAATGTATATTTCGGCCCCAAGGTAAATGCCTCCTACGGTATCGCAAAACAGGTGTCTACCCAGACCGGGCAACTGGCCGGGGCGATGATCGGAGCGTTCTCTCCGGAAATCACCTCGCGAGAAGGACGTGGCGAGCGTTCCGGCATGATCGATCTGTCTCTTCGTGCCAGCAAGTTCGGAACCCTGCTGGTTCTGGTCTTTCTCGTGCCGCTTATGGTGGAAATGGAATATGTACTCCAGCTTTGGCTCGTCATCCCGCCAATGTATACGGAAACACTCTGCCGTCTGATCCTGTTCACATTTCTGATCGACCGTTTAACCACGGGATATATGCTGGCGATAAACGCTCATGGCAGAATAGCAGGATACCAGGCTACACTGGGCGGTATCCTGGTTCTGACCTTACCCCTGGTCTGGTTGTTTCTTCATCTGGGATTTCCCCCTCCGAGCGTCGGTATCGCATTCATCATCACTATGACACTTTGTTCGTTTGGTCGAGTGGTCTGGGCTCGGTATCTCCTCGATGCGCCGATCCTGCTTTGGCTGAAATCGGTATTCATCCCCTGCAGCAGCGTGGGAATCGTGTCGATGTTGGCCGCGGTATTGCCATTTTATCTCCTTCCCTCCAGTTTTTTGCGACTTGCATTGGTGACGGGGACCAGTCTGATCGCATATTCGGTACTTACCTGGTTCATTGCCCTCGATCGGAGAGAGCGAACATTTTTTTGCCAAAACACCAAAAGGGTATGGTCTTTAATGTGCCCGGATCGACGCTGTGCTTGAAATCGTCATGATATCTGAAGAAAAACATTCGGTGAATGCGCTAGCGAAACATACCCTGGGCGAGGAGCAGTCCCTCTGTGCAGGGTGTACAGCCTGTGCAGCCATTTGTCCGGTCGATGCCATCACCATGGCGGCGGATGCCGAGGGTTTTCTCCACCCTGTGATTCATACGGATTTATGCACCGATTGCGGCCTGTGCAGAAAGTTTTGTCCCGTTCACAACCTTAAAAACGGCGGAAAGACTGGATGGGAAGGTCATGGAGTTTCCCTGGTCTTGGCGGCGTGGAACCTGGATGAAAACATCCGCCGCAAGAGTTCTTCCGGTGGCGTTTTCACAGCCCTTGCGGAGAATATCCTTGAGAAAGGCGGTGCTGTTGCGGGAGCTGCCTTCGACGACCGATTGCATGTTCGACACTGCATCGTCACAACAATGGTGGAACTGCATCGATTACGGGGTTCCAAATACGTCCAGAGTGAAATTCCTAAGGAAATCTACGAGGAAATCGAACATCTGCTCCAGCAGGGACGATCGGTTCTTTTTTCGGGAACGCCATGCCAGATCGCGGGAATCCGCTCTTTCTTACGTAAACCATATGAGAGGTTTTACTGTTGCGACCTGGTTTGCATGGGGGTGCCTTCCTCTCTGCTCTTCGATAAATACATCGCTTGGAAAAACGCTCAGCTAGAATCCCCAATAGCTTCATGTGGCTTTCGAGACAAGACGTCAGGATGGAAAACACCCGGCATGATCCACAGCTCTCTTGATGGAAGGTGTGAGTACACGCAGCAGAGCGCCTATTATCTTGCCTTCATAAGAAGATTGGCATTGCGTCCGTCCTGTTACGCCTGCCCTTTCAAGGGGCTGAACCGCCCCGGCGATGTAACTCTTGCCGATTTCTGGGGTGTGGCAAAAAAATATCCGGAATATGACCGGGACGACGCAGGTACCTCCTTGGTCCTGGTGAATACCCCCAAGGGTAAGGAATGGCTTGATGAATGTGGGGCCGGGCTTTTTCTGGGCAGTGCCGATATCGATACGGCCATAGCAGGCAACGCGATGCTTGTCCACCCGGCCCTGCGCCCCCCGGAACGCAGTGAGTTCTATGGCGACCTTGGGACCATGGCTTTCAAGGCGCTTATCCGCAAGTACCGGCTAAAGAGACCTGCTGTTCATCAACGCCTTATAAAGTCGCTGAGGCAAAGGTTGTCGAAAGGGATAGGGCAACTGATAAGGTCGACTCGGCGACAGGAGCAGCAAATATGAAAATCGGCATAATGACATTCCACGCTGCCTCCAATCACGGAGCTGCGCTTCAGGCATACGCTCTGCAGACCCAGTTGGAGAAGATGGGGCACCAACCGTTTTTCATCAACTACCTGTTTGGAGAGCAGCCCAGGAAAGGAGTATTGGCATGGATTGGCCGTTCTCCTGCAAATACCTTTGAAAAGGTGGATAAGCAGTTCAGGTACAAGCCTTTTCTTCCCTTTCAGAAAAAATATTTACATGTCGGCGATGTCAGGTACGTGAGTCATGAGCAATTATATGCCGCTCCCCCAGAGGCCGATATGTATATCTGCGGCAGCGATCAGGTATGGAATCCGAATCTATTCAGCAAAGAAAAAGACGAGCGAGCATTCTGGCTCGATTTTAATAACAACGGCGTGCGACGAGTGGCGTATGCACCCAGTTTTGGCGTTACTCATCTTGGCAATGATACAGTTCGCAGATATACGGCTTATGCAAAGCATTTCGACGCGATAAGTGTGCGTGAGAAAAATGCTCTTCATATTATGGAAAAGCTTGGAAAACAGAATGCCGTCTGGGTGCCTGACCCGACTTTACTTATAGAACTTAATGACTTTCTGAATATTGAACAGCAGCACCAGCAATCACAAAAACCTTATCTTTTTTCCTATCAGCTTCAGACTCGCCGTTCGCTTCCATCGGCAGCAACAGCAATTAACAAAACCGTCTGTTCCTGTTTCGGAATTGAATTGTATGACTCTTATTCTGTTTCGGTATTACATAACATTTTTCGCCGGAAGTACTTAAATCCTGCGCAATGGCTTTATAAATTACATAATTCGGATTTCATCGTAACCAATTCATTCCATGGAACTGTTTTTGCCTTATTATACCACCGGCCATTTATCACCATACTTCGCAAAGGCCTCTCGACTGGAATGAATAATCGGATTGAAACGTTGCTGGAAGTGGTTGGTTTAAGTAATCGATCGGTTACCGAATTTGATCAAAACCATATTGAAGCGTTGTGTCGGGAGAAAATAGAATGGAGTGTTGTTGAGACAAAGATCAAAGAGTTTCGTGAAACAGGAATAAAATTTCTTAAAGATGCACTGGCTCTTTGTAATAGAGGAGAATAGTAAAAGTGTCATGTGATTTGCCTTTTATTTCAGTCGTTATTCCAAGCTATAACCGCTCCCATTGCGTGTGTAATGCTATTTTGAGTGTGATGTCGCAGACTTTCACCGATTACGAAATTATTGTTGTCGATGACGGTTCCACGGATAATACCGAAGAGGCACTACAACCTTATCTGTTAAAAATTGCGCACATTTTCCAGAAAAACAAAGGAGTGAGCGCAGCACGAAATACAGGAATAAGAGCCGCAAAAGGAAAATGGATTGCTTTCCTGGATTCGGATGATGAATGGTTGCCCGGCAAATTGGCGCAGCAAGTCAAAGATGTGTCGCAATACCCGGATGCTGTGCTGAGTTGCACAAACGTCTCATTTGAGGGCAAGAATGGCATGGTTTCGATAGACTTCTTGAAAACATGCCGGAATTTTGTCTCCCATCAGGTTGAATTTATCCAGGAACCGCTTTGCAAATCCTATGCATGCACTTCGACCGTTTTGGCAAGGCGAGATGCGATCTTCGCGGCTGGATTGTTTGATGAGGAACTCTCCATATATGAGGATATCGACTTGTTTTTTCGCCTCTCCCTGCTTGGCGGATTCACCGTCAATCCAGCTATTTTAGCAAGAGCTTATCGCAGGGATGAACCCGCAGATGTCAACCTGAGTATTCAGGCGTTGAATGACAGGGTGAAAAACTATGAAAGCCTTATAAAAATATTTCAAAAACTTTTAAATGGGCAACTTCAATTAAAACAACGAGTTTTTTTGCAAGAAAAGCTCAGCAGCTCCTGGTTTGATCTAGGTCTGGTCTATCATAAAATGAAATTCCCAAATAAAGCGAGGCGGTGTTTCCTTGTTTCTTTTCAGACCAAACCATCTTTTGGCAAGATTTTCAAATTCCTTATCGGGTTTTCCGGTTCGATGGGAATCAACTTGCTTGAACAAAGAAGAAATGCAAAAACCGGGTTCCGACGTTCGGTATACTATCAACAATGATTTCAGCAAATACTATAACAGTCATAGCAGCTGTCAACGACCGCCTGGTTTCGGAATCCAATCTGTTTCGTTCGCCGCTGCTCTCTGTAGACGAGGTGCAATTCATTACCGCCAAAGGATTCGGCGCGGCAAGCCAGGCGTATAACTATGGCACCGCAAAAGCCGCCGGGGAGATTTTAAT
>Ga0154407_1064_pt1 | contig 20768 bp, 21 predicted proteins | sample RifGroB2_FD_115911 | JGI IMG/M metagenome (GOLD analysis project Ga0154407, IMG submission 115911) | Desulfobacterales bacterium GWB2_56_26
CCTGCGGGTCCTTTTGCCCTATCGGCTCTAGGCCCTGTCGGTCATTCCGGTATTCCGGACACTCCGGCCATTCTAACCCTTGCGGTCATTCCGATGGGGGGCAAGGGTATGACAAGTCGAGGTCCTGCCCTCCGGCCAAGACAGGAAAAGGAGATGAGGACATATGGGATTGATGGTTGCCTACTTACTGCTGGCGGTGTTTTTTCTGGCTCTGGCCGTCGGTTTGTACACCCCGAAAAAGTGGCGGGAATTGCCGGAGAAACATGTCAAACTTTTGAAGTTTGGGTGTTTGTTTGGATCGTTGCTGATATTTTTTAGTATTGTCAAGAACTTCGTTGGGAAATCGTGAAAGAGAGAGGCATGATGGATACCGGCCCGCATCGGATAGAGATGGCAGAGTGGATAAGCTGTGCCCCCTTTGAACGGCTGCTGCAGATGAACATTGAACGGGCGGAGGGCGGCGTTGCCGTTCTGACCATGCCTTTCACCCGGGAATTGGCCCAGGGCGCCGGACTGATGCATGGCGGCGCCCTGGTGAGTCTGGCCGATACAGCGGTTGTAATGGCCATTAAGAGCTTTTTGCCGCCGAAGACCCATTTCGCCACCATCTCCATGGAGAGCCGTTTTCTCTATCCGGTCACCAGAGGGATTGTCACCGCCAGGGCCCAAGTGACCGAGGCCGACGGCCGGCTGCTGCATGGGGTAGCCCATCTCTATGACCAGGAGGAACGCGAGGTCATGCAGTTTACCTCCCTCTTCAAGGTCGCCAAAAAGCAGTTGGCCACCGAACAGGCGGAAGGCTGAATTGCATCCATCCCCGAATTTGTCACTTCCCGCAGACGAATCGGGACAATTTGACTTGGGTCAAGGCGTTCGAGTCGACCTTCTGCTTTAATATGGAGCATGATGATGGCGCCGGTTTCGGCGCCTTGCTCAACCCCATATAAAAGGTGAAATGATATGTCAGGATGTGGATGCGGATGCGGCAGCGGTGGTGGCGGACCTTATTCCAAGGGCCGGGAACTGGTGGAATTTGTTTTAAATGCCCATGGCGGCGCGGTCCGTGACCAGTCGATCATGCAGGGCCCGCTGGCCACGGTCTGCCAGGGCTGCCGGGCGCCTTTCGTCCTTGTGACTTATCTGGGACAGTGTCCCGGCTGCGGCGGGGTGCACGCGGTGGCGCCGCTCTCGCCGACCGCAGAGAATATCCAGTATGCCGGAGACGACTATCGTCTGCCGGACGTAGGATAAGTATTCGTTCAGTGACCCAGCCGGCTTACTAAAATCTCCGTCAGTTCTTCCGGGGCAAGCGGGGCAGGATTGTATTTGTTGCCCGTCTGGTCCACGATTTTTGCCACATCGGCCACGCCGATACCGAAGGCATCAAGTGTTGGAATGGCCAGCTCGCCGGTCAGCCGTTCCAGTTCGGCGATGAAATGATCCTGGTACCAGGACGCGGACTTGTCCGCCGCCGGGCTGCAGATTTTGCCGAGCATGGCATATTTGTCCAGGGCTTCTGTGCTCGCGCCGGACCGTCGCAGGCTCGCCAGGGTCGATCTGTTCACGGCCGCCATCAGGGTGCCGCAGACCACGCCGTGTGGCACGGCAAAAAAACCGCCGATGGCCGAGGCGAACCCGTGGACGGCGCCGAGCCCCGCGTTGGCCAGCACCATGCCGGAGAGCATCGCCCCGTAGGCCATGTCGGTCCTCGCGGCGAGATTTTCGCCGTCCCGGCAGACCGCTTCAAGCGACCGGTAGACGGCCCGAATGCCGTCCAGGGCTAAAGCATCGGTGAGGGGCGAGCCGTGGCTGGAAAGGTAGCTTTCGACCAGTTGGGTAAAACAGTCCATGCTGCAGGCAACCGTCAGCGGCCTGGGGCAGGAGACGGTCAAAACCGGATCGATCAGGGCCAGATCCGGCATATACCGGTCATGGCGCAGCGATCGTTTAAACCCCTTTTCCCCGACCGAGCTGATGACCGCGTTGCTGGTTGCCTCGCTGCCCGTTCCGGCAGTGGTCGGCACGGCGATGAAGGGGAGTTTCCGGCCGCTCGGCCGCTGATTCCCCACGCCTTCCAGGAACCGGGTCACCGGCGCCCTTTCCACCAGCATCGCGGCAAGCGCCTTGCCGCCGTCCAGCACCGAGCCGCCGCCGATGGCGATAACCAGGTCCCGTCCGGTAATCGAAGGGTTTTCGACGATCCCGTCGATCAGCGTGGGCGAGGGTTCGCCGGTGACATGAACGATCTGCGGTGAAATGGAGAGTCTTTTGAAGTCGGCCAGCAAGGCCTGGCAGCGATCGGAGTCGGCGAAAGAGCTGCCGCCCAGCACCAGCAGGGGCTTACGGCAAAAACCGGACACGCGGGGCACGAGTTCGCCCAGCTCGCCGAATCTGCCGGGGCCGAAAAGGATCCTCGCAGGAACGTGCAAACCGAAGGAAGGTATCATAGGAATAGGGCGAGCGAAAAGGCTTTATCGTTGGGCCGTCAGTGCCAGACGCACACCCAGCCAGATGAACAGTCCGCCGACCGCACTCTTCAGCATTCTGGCGAGCTTGCCGGATTGTCTGAATTTCCCGGCTATCTTTGCCGCACCCACGGCGAAGACGATGTTGACGAGGGTGCCGTTGAGGTCGAACAGGCAGCCGAGAAAGAGGAAGGAAATCGTGGGGCTCGCGCCATCCGGCGCCACGAACTGCGGCAGGAAGGCCATGAAGAACAGGGCGACTTTGGGGTTCAAGGCATTGACCAGGATCGCTTGCCGGAAAATTTTAACGTACGGCTGAGGGGAGAGGGTCGGGGTATTTTCGACCGCAGGCGTTTTGTTTTTGCCGAGGGAGAGGAGGGTGGCGATGCCCAGGTAGACGAGATACGCGCCGCCTGCCAGTTTGACCGCGGTAAAGGCCAGCGCCGAGGTGGCGAGCAGCACCGACAGGCCGAAGGCGGCAAACAGGATATGGATGAAACATCCGGCGCCGATGCCGAGAGCGGCGACAATGCCTGCCCTTATGCCCTGGGAGGCGCTGCGGCTGGCGATGAACAGGATGTCGGCGCCGGGGGTAATGTTCAGCAGGAGCCCCGCGGCGATAAAGACCTCAAGATTGGTTGTGCCCAGCATGTTTTCTCCTCGCTTGGATGTTCCGTGACCTTTTTCATTACGAGTGCCGTCACGGAAGAATCTCTTTGACCCTGCCGACCTCGCCGCTGTCCAGCCTGACCTTGATGCCGTGGGGATGGGTCGGCGACTTGGTCAGGATATCCTTCACTCTGCCGTAGGTCAATCGGCCGGTCCGCTGATCCTCCTTGCGGACGATCGCCACCTCTCCTCCGAGTCTGATAGCCGTCCGGCTCCTGCCGTCCGCTGATTGCTCCGTCATAACTTAGCCTCCAACCCGTTTGACTTTCCAGCCCCTTTTCTGCAGTTCTTCGATCACCGTGTCGCGATGGTCGCCCTGGATCTCGATCGCCGCATCCTTGACGGTGCCGCCGGAGCCGCAACGTTTCTTCAGCTCTTTGGCCAGGGCCTGCACCTCCTCTTCAGAGAGAGGTACGCCGGAGATGATGGTCACCCCTTTGCCCTTGCGGCCCTTGGTCTCGCGTCCGACCCTGACGATGCCGTCGGCCGGCTGCCCCGTCTTTTTCTTGCCGCAGCTGCAGGCGGACGCAGGCTTGCCGCAGGCGGGACACATCCTGCCGTGGTCGGTGGAGTAAACGACACCCTGTGCCGATTTATTTTTCACTTCCTTCTCCCCATGGAAATGAGCTTGCAAATTTCTTGATAGGGTGCGCCGTGCGCACCGCTCTCCGGATGTTGGTGCGCACGGCGCACCCTACGAAAAACAAATACAATCCGGCGGTAAAACCTAACCCCGCCCGCGATAATTCGCAACCCCCTGATCGGGAATCCACAGGCCCTGCGGCGGCTCGCCGGTCTGGTAGAAGACGTCGATGGGCATGCCGCCGCGCGGGTACCAGTAGCCGCCGATACGCAGCCACTGCGGCTCTATGCAGGCGATGAGGCGGCGGGCGATGGAGATCGTGCAGTCCTCGTGGAAGGAGCCGTGATTGCGGAACGAGCCGAGAAAAAGCTTCAGGGATTTGCTCTCGACCAGCCAGTCCCCCGGCAGATAATCGATGACCAGATGGGCAAAATCCGGCTGGCCGGTGATGGGACAGAGAGAGGTGAATTCCGGGGCGGCAAAGCGCACAACATAGGCGATGCCCTTCTGCGGATTGGGAACCCGCTCAAGCACCGCCTGTTCGGGACTCTCGGGCAAGGTGGTCCTGCCGCCCAGTTGGGTGAGATTGTTGTAGATCGATTCGGCAGTCATCATTTTTCTCCTTGGTTCCTGGCGCCGTTACACGCCTCGTTTGTTGCCCCACAGCAGCACGTGGAGCTGGGGCAGCACCCTGGTATCGTACCAGCCGTCGGCCACCACCCGCTCGACCAGCCAACGCAGCCGACCATACATTTTTTCCGGATCGTGAGCTCCTTCACTCCCTTCCTGCCCCTTTTCGTTGCAGGGCTGCAGGAAGACCGGCAGCCCGGGAAACCATCCGGCAACCTGCCGGGCAAAGAGATAGTCGGGCTCGTCGGCGACGACAAACTTAAGATTGATCGAGGCACGGCCGGCAGCCGCAAGGCATTCCGCAAGCTTACTCTGGTCGGCCGTCATGCCGGAGGACGGCGGCTTGGGGCTTATGGTCAGGAAGTCGAGCTCGGCGAACCATTCTTGTGCGACACTGCCCTGGGTTTCCAAGGCGAAGGTGTAGCCGTCCTGTCTGGCCAGGGCGATCAAGTTGCCCAGCGGCTGCAGGGCAGGATTGCCGCCGGAGAGCGAAATAAGAAGGGGGGAGGGGCCGGCAAGACGTTTCACTTTCGCCAGGATCTCTTCGGCCGACATTGCCGCCCACTCCGATCGGAAGGCGTTATCTACGGCATACCGGGTGTCGCACCAGCTGCAGCGAAAGTCGCAGCCGCCGGTGCGGACGAAAACCGTCGGTTGGCCGATGAGCAGTCCCTCGCCCTGAATGGTGGGGCCGAAAATCTCGCAGATCGAGATGCTGTTGCCGCTCATGGCCGGTATTCCGCCCAGGTCCGGGGCGTCTCGCTGACTCGCACTGCGGTAATCTCGGGCCAGCGGGCCTTGCACCAGGCAAAAAAGGTTTGGGCCAGGAATTCGGCGGTGACCGCGTCGGTTGCGAACACCTCGTTTAAGTGCCGGTGGTCGATCTCCTCGTCGAGATAGTGTTTGAAGGCGCTCAACTCCCGGTAGTCGCGGACAAAACCATGCCGGTTGAGGGTGGCGGACGACAACTCCAGCTCCACCTGGTAATTATGACCGTGTAGCCTGGCGCAAGGGTGCTCACGGGGCAGGCCGAGGAGCTGATGGGAAGCTGAAAAGCTGAATTCTTTCGAGATCTTGAACATGTTCCTTAAACCTCCGTCCGACTTGCCTTGCTGGCCCGCGCTACGGCCGTTTGCCAATAGCCGCTGTCTTCATATGAAGTCGGATCGGCGACTCCGGCTACGGCAAAGGCCTCCTGCCGTTCGACGCAGGTGCCGCAGCGGCCGCAATGGCGCTCGCCGCCTTTATAGCACGACCAGGTCTCGGCAAAGGGCACCCCCAGGTCTCGGCCGGCCGCCACGATCTCGGCCTTGGACCGATTGACGAACGGGGTGGAGAGGGTGATTGTCGCCAGCCCCTCCAGGGCGTGGTTCTGCATGGTCTGGAAGGCCTTGATAAAGGGCGGCCGGCAATCCGGGTAGATGAAATGATCGCCGCCATGCACGGCCGCCGCGACCGCCTCTGCCCCCTTCGCCGCAGCGATCCCGTAGGCGATGGCGAGCATGATGGCGTTGCGGTTCGGCACCACGGTGATTTTCATGGTCTCTTCGGCGTAATGACCGTCGGGAACCGCGATATCGCCTTCCGTAAGGGCGGAACCGGACAACAGGGCGCCGATCGCCGAGATATCGAGGACCAGATGCTCGGTGCCAAGCCTGGTCGCGCAATCTTTGGCAAAAGTTATTTCTTTTTTGTGACGCTGGCCGTAATCGAAGGAGAGCAGGGCAAGCAGTTCATGCTCGGCCGCAACTTTATGGGCGAGGGTGACGGAGTCCAGTCCGCCGGAACAGATGACAAGCGTTTTCATTTTTTCGTCCTTGTTTTATTTAACCGGGTAGGTCCGCGACCGGTGGTGCCTTGCGGCAGGAGGCAATCTATAGCAACTTTCCCTGAAAAATGTAAGAATTTTTTCATCCGCGGTGAAAGATCCTTGGCCGGGAGAGGCACCGGCATAATAATACCGTTATATGGTGGAAATTGCAGCCATGACCTTTGCCAAATCCCATGAGGAGAACCCATGAAAACCCTCGGACCGACCAATGCCCTCTATCCCATGCTGACTGTGCTGGTAGGCGCGACTGTTGGCGGCAAGCCCAACTTTCTCGCGGTGGCCCACGTCGGCATCCTCAATCACGGCACCCCCCAGTATCTGTCCATCGGCCTTGGCAAAATCCACTATACCAATGCCGGTATCGTCCGGAACAAGACCTTCAGCATCTGTCTGCCATCGGAAAATCTCATGGTGCAGACCGACTACTGCGGCCTGGTGACGGGCAGCAAAACCGACAAGGCGGCCCTCTTCGATGTCTTCTACGGCGAACTGCAGACCGCGCCGATGATCCGCCAGTGTCCGGTCAACATGGAGCTCCGGCTGCACGATGTGCTCGATTATGCCACCCACGACATCATGATCGGCGAACTGGTCCAGACCTACGCCGACGAAGCGGTACTGAGCGGAGGCAAAATCGATCTCGCCAAGGTCAAGCCGCTGCTCTTCGACATGGCCGGCAAGAAATACTGGTCGTTGGGCAAGGCCGTGGGGGATTGCTGGAGTGCCGGTAAGGTGCTGAAAGAAGGGTAGTTGGCAAGGATCTTGCCCGTGCTTATAGTTTCCCACCAATTCACACCGCGTCGGTCGGCACCTGCGCTCGCCTGACTCAGGTAAAGTAGAAAGGTAGATGGAGAATGCGATGCACGATCATACGATGCACGGCCATATTGAGGATGATGAGGATGACAAGAAATCCCAGGACGACAGGGAATCGCTTTTTTTACGGCAGGCGGGGGTCGACTCGCGGGTACTGGAAAAAATCATGCTTGCCGCCCCGGCCGGCCTGGTAATTGTCGACAAAGGCGGGCAGGTCGTCTTTTTCAACTACGAGGCGGAGAAGATTTTCGGTTTTACGGCCGGAGAAGTCCTGGGCCGATCGGTGGAGTTTCTCCTTCCGGACCGGTTTCAGCATGCCCACCAGGCGCAGAGAAAAGAATTCCTGCACCAGCCGGCCGACCGCCTTATGGGCTATGAGCGGACCGTCCTCGGCCGGCGCAAGGACGGCACCGAGATCCCGCTCGAAGTCGGTCTCAGCCACGTTCATTCGGGCGGTACGGTGCTGGTTACCGCCTTCGTTATGGATATTTCCCGGCGCAAACGCATCGAGGCCGAGCGGGAAAAGCTGATCGAAGAGCTGCAGACGGCCCTCGATAATGTTAAACAATTGAGCGGGTTGTTGCCTATTTGTGCGTCGTGCAAGAAAATCAGGGATGACAACGGCTACTGGAATCAGATAGAATCCTACATTCGGGATCATTCCGAAGCTGAATTTTCCCACGGGCTTTGTCCCGATTGTGCGAAAAAACTCTATCCCGAGGTTTTCTGATCCGTCCTCGAATGAGAGCTGTGAGGACCTCGCTCAAATGTATTCAAGGTGAAGACATGAAGAACGACGGCCTTTATCTGCAGCTCATCAGCATCCACGGCCTGATTCGTGGCCATTCCCTCGAACTCGGCCGGGACGCTGACACCGGCGGGCAGACCAAATATGTGGTGGAACTGGCAAGGGCCCTGGCCGCCGTCCCCGGTGTCGCCCAGGTCGACCTGGTTACCCGGCTCATCCACGACCGGGCTGTCTCCCGTGATTACAGCCTCCCCGTCGAGGAAATTGCCGACGGCGCCCGTATCGTCCGCATCCAGTGCGGCGGCCGAAAGTATCTACGCAAGGAGCTGCTCTGGCCGCATCTCGAAGAGTTCATCGACAAGACCATCAAGTTCATCACCAGCCAGCCCCGGACGCCGGACATTTTCCACGGCCACTACGCCGACGCCGGCTACGTCGCCATGCAGCTGGCCGCCGCTTTCGACACCCCTTTCGTCTTTACCGGACACTCCATGGGCCGCAACAAGCTCGCGAAACTCCTGGCGGACGGCATGACCGAGCTGGAGATCGACCGGCAGTACAAAATGCGAACCCGCATCGACCACGAAGAAAAGATTATCGCCAAGGCCGACTTGATCGTTACCTCCACTCAGCAGGAGATCGACCTGCAGTACGGCCTGTACGATAACGGGCCTAAGGGCAGGTACCAGGTTATTCCGCCAGGACTGGAACTGGATGCCTTCTATCCCTACTACGACGCGCAGCTCGATATCGACTCTCTCAGCGAAGAGGAAAAACAGACGGCAATCACCTTGAGGCAGGAATTGCACCGTTTCTGGGCTAAGCCGGAAAAGCCCTTCATCCTCTCCCTCTGCCGGCCGGATCACCGCAAGAATATCGCCGGGCTGATCGAGGCCTATGGTCAGGACAAAGAGCTTCAGGCGATTGCCAACCTCGCCATCTTTGCCGGCATTCGCCACGATATTAAACAAATGGAGGACAATGAGAAGCTTGTCCTCACAGAGATGCTGCTGCAGATGGACCGCTTCGACCTGTACGGCAAACTGGCTATCCCCAAGAAACACGACTTCGCCACCGAGGTCCCGGCCCTCTACCGGATGTGCGCAGAGAGCCACGGGGTCTTCGTCAATCCCGCGCTGGTCGAGCCTTTCGGTCTCACTCTCATCGAGGCCTCGGCCTGCGGCCTGCCGATCGTTGCCACGGGCGACGGCGGGCCGGTCGACATCGTCCGCAACTGCGCGAGCGGCCTGCTGGTCGATGTCGGCCTGGCCGAGACGATCAGCGAGGCGCTGAAGAAGATCCTTATCGACCAGGACCTCTGGAACACCTTCTCGAACAACGGCATCAACGGGGTCCGCCGCCACTATTCCTGGAAGGCCCACTGCGGGGCGACTATGACGGAGTACTACCGGCTGCTGCCGCAGTTTCAGGAAGAGGAGAATATCACCCTGCCGTCCCGCCACTTGCCTCAAAGGCCGTCTTTCGGCCGCCGCCTCACCGGGCTGAGCAAGCTGCTTATCTGCGATATCGACAATACCCTGATCGGCGACGACGACAGCCTGACGCAACTTCTGGTCCTGCTGGAGGAACACCGCAGCGAGGTGGCCTGGGGGGTGGCCACCGGCCGCAGTCTGGAGCTGACGCTCGACGCGATGACCGAATACAACATTCCGATCCCCGATATCCTCATCTGCTCGGTGGGCACTGAGATGTATTACGGGCCCGATCTTCGCATGGACAAGGGCTGGCAGAAGCATATCTCCCATCTCTGGAAGCCTGAAGAGATCAAGGAGACGCTTTCCCGCTTCGATTTCCTGAAATTCCAGGAGGCGGAGGGCCAGCGCAGTTACAAGATCAGCTATTATCTGGACAACGAGGACAACAGGCTGGCGAAGATCCACCAGGCCTTGGACGAACGCAAGCTGCGCTACCAGGTCATCTACTCACATGGCCAGTTTCTCGATGTCCTGCCCTACCGTGCCTCCAAGGGCCGGGCGGTGAGCTACCTGCGGTACAAGTACGAATTTCTGCCCCGTTACGTTATGGTGGCCGGCGATTCCGGCAACGACACCGATATGCTGCTGGGCAGAACCCGGGGATTGATCGTCGGCAATCACAGCGAGGACCTTGCGCATCTTCGCCAAGCCCCGCGCATCTACTTCAGCCGGGGCGAGTATGCGGCCGGCATTATCGAAGGCCTCTACCATTACGGCCTGCTTTCCTAGGGGGTCTTCCTAGAGGGTCAAATCTTTATCATTGACAGTTATGCCTGATTTCTCTTGAATCAATGGCTGTGAAAAAATATCAAGGATAAAGATTTGACCCCTCCATCTCCTCAGCCAGACGGCGATACTGCAGATGGTAGAGCATTTCCAGATAGCGGTTGGTCTCCTGGCGCTCCAGGTTGGTGGCAAACTTCCAGAAGCCGTAGATGCAGGTGAGCGACAGCAGCCTCTTGGCGTACAACCGCCAGGTATACTGGGCCTGGACCCGGGTGAGTCCGCCTTCGGAGATTCGCCGCCAGTAGCCGGGATCGTTCACGCAGTCGCGGAAGAATTCGGCCAGGAGGGTCGAGGCGATTTCGCCGTGGTTGGGGTCGATATGAAAGCCGGAGATGCCGTCTTCGATTATTTCGAGAGGTCCGCCGTAGCGCGTGGCAAAGGTGGGCAGCCCGGCGGCCATCGCCTCGATGACGGTGAGACCGAAGGCCTCGAACAGGGCCGGCTGGACGAAGACCCCCTGATGATCGGCAATAACCCGGTACAACTCTCCTGAAACCCGCTTGTCGAGCCGCAGGCCGAGCCAGCGAACCTGGATGTCGAGGCCGTATCTGGCGAACAGCTCGTGCATCAGGAGGATCTGCGCCCGTTCCTCTTCGTCGCCCGACTGCTCCGGATCTATGCTGCCGCCGACGATGACCAGGTTGGCCAATTCGCGGAGCCGGCTGTCCCGACCGTACCATTCGACCAGGCCGGTGAGGTTCTTGATATGATCGAGACGGGCCATGGAAAAGATCAGGGGCTTCTCCCTGTCGGCCAGCACCCCGCGACCCTGCGGATGCGGCCCGCCGAAGAGGAGCGCCTCGATTTCATTGATAAGCCCACTGAAGCGGCGGTCATGGTCCCGGTAGGGGAAATAGATGTTCTCATCGGCGCCGGGCGAGACGATATTGAATTTCGGATCGAAGGCGTTGATGCCTTGGATCACCCGCTGAAGCTCCGGCATGGTGAAGGACGAATAGCTCTCGTATTGGCCGACGACGTCGGCGGATCCGGCGATCTCCTGATAGGTCGAGGCGATGATGAAGTCCGCCGCGTTCATGGCGATCATATCGGCGGTGAACTGGCAGGAGAAATGGTACTGTTCCTCCATCTGCTTCCAGTAAAGGGCCGAATAGAGATACTTTGTTTTTTCCAGGGCGTGGGCGATGGTGCACTGGGTGACGCCGAGGCTTTTGGCCATGATGTAGGAGACCAGATTGCCGTCCGAATAGTTGCCGATGACAAGATCCGGACGGCGGCCGAGCATCTTGACCACCTCATCTTTGGCCTCGGCCGCGAACCGCTCCAGATAAGGCCAGACCTGGAAGCGGGAGATCCACTGTGGCAGGATGGAGCCATCGCGGCGCCGGAAGGGGATTCTGACGATATGGACGTTATCGGTGCCCTCGACTTTTTCCTTCGGGATATTGCAGGGGGTGCCGCCGGCTTCGGGGATGAGCCTGGTCACGATCAGGATCTGCGGCCGGATGTCGAGGCCGTGGTGATAGATCCTGGCCTGCATTTCGCGTTCGAGCGCCCGCACCTGATCGAGGATATAGACGATCTGGCCGCCGGTATCAGGCAGGCCCAGGACGTTCTCCTGGCCGAAGTAGCCGTGGGGCGAAATGATGGCGATGTTGAAGATCATCGGCACCAGCGTGATGAAGCGCATGAGGGTCTCGTGGTCCGGGGCCTCCAGCAGGTCGGCCAGCCGGCTGAAGCTCTTGCCGATTTGCTTGCCGGTCCGCCCCCAGCCCGGCGCAAAGCCGAGCGCTTCAAGGTGCGGCGCCATATCCTGCCACTGGCTTTCCGGGGACCGTTTGTGCACGTACTCCATGCCGTCGGCCAGCGCCGCGTGCAGTTCCCGGATATTCCTGATCCGGTCGTTGATCATGAACGGTTGGTTGCCATAGCCATGGACCCGCAGGAAGGAGAAAATCAGCTCATCGCCGCCGGCGAGATTGCGGGACAGCCGGTTGGAGAAGGCCCGATTGAGAAATTCCACGCCGTGGCCGATGGAGCGGACCTGGGTCATCTTGGGGAAATCCCGCTCAAAGGGCTGGAGATCGAATTCCAGGACCGGCCCGGGCGGCGCGCCCAGGGCGATCTTCTCCTTGAAGGCGAGAAAGTCGGCCACGCCGATCTCCGCCACTTCCTTATTGGCGAAGGTGTATCGGAGATAATGCCAGCGGGCGACCTTGGGGCGGATGGCCAGACACAGCCTTTCCTCGTCGATCACCGCCTCCTGGCTCTTGGCCAGGGCCTCGCCCAGCACCGAGGCAGTCAGCTCCGTAAGCGCCGTTTCACGGCAGAAGGTAAGAAACTCGTCCCACAGCTCGCTCTTTAACAGGAACGGCCGGTCAAGAGATCGGTAGCGCTCAAAAATGGTCGCCACGGTCTCCTGATTTCGCGATATGAAATTCAGTAAATTGTCGAACATCGGGGTGCCTCATGACGAAGTTTGATTGTCGGAGCAGGGCGTGTTTGGCGTAGGGCGAAAAATCTTTCGCCCTTAAAAACGATATATCGCTCTTGCCGATTGTTAAGGAGGAATTTTATGGGGTCAAATCTTTATCCTTGACATTTATGCCTGATTTCCTCTTGAATCAATGGTTGTGAAAATTGTCAAGGATAAAGATTTGACCCCATCCGAACCCTACGGCGAACCGCGATCAGGCCCTGCGATAATTGGTGAGCGAGACGCCGGCGAGAACCAGAATTCCCCCGGCAAGCACCACCGGCTTGATCGATTCGCCGAGAATCATCTGCGACAGCAGGAGGGAAAAAACCGGAACCAGATTGATGAAGATACCGGCTTTGGAAGCCCCGATTTTTTTGATGCCGCGGTAGTAGAGAGAGAAGCCGATAGCGGTGCCGCCGATGCCGAGGTAGGCAAGGCTTGCCCAGTCGGCGAGGGTAATGGTGCCGAGTCGGCCGAAGAGGCCGGCTGTGGTCGCAGGATAAATGAGAAGGATGGTGCCGATGATGGAGGAATAGCAAACCGCGGCAAGAGGCGAGAGTGACTTCAGGACCGACCTGCCGATCAGCGAATAGGCGGCCCAGCTCAGCACGCAGCCGAGCAGGGCCTGTTCGCCCAGGCCGAAACCGCCGGTAAAGAGAGCCGTGGGGTGGCCGTTGCCGATGACCGTCGCCGCACCGGCAAGAGAGATCAAGACGCCGGCGGCCTTCAGCCGGGTGAGCCGCTCGCTCAGGAAAAGAGCGGCGAAGACCGTGATGACCAGCGGCGTTCCGGCCACGATGAGGGAGGCCCGACCGGCGCTGATATGCTGCAGGCCGTAAAAGAAAAAGACGTTGTAGGCAAATACTCCGGTCATGCCGAGAAGCAGCAGGGGTAGCCACAGCCCGAGGCGGGGCAGGCTGAGCCTGCCGTCGACGATCCTGGTGATCGCCACCATGACGACGGAGGCGATGAAAAAGCGCAGAAAGGCGGAGCCTGCCGGATCGACGTGCCCCGCCAGCAGTCTGCCGGCGATGAAGGTGCCGCCCCACAGGAGCATGGTGAGGATAAGGGAAAGGTAGGTGACAAAGGGCATGGCAGCTCTCGGCAAGTGGTGGATTCGAAGTTCCCAATATTGTCGGACTAGGATAGTTGGCAGGAATCCTCATGTCAACATTCCGGTGTAGGGGCGAAAAATCTTTCGCCCGGAGACAGGGTAGCTCAGACTCGCAATTCCAGTTCCTATCCGGTATCTTGCGGGCAAGGCAGAGAGGAGGAAGTGCTCTTTACGAGGGAGAGGCGGCGATAGATGAAGATGACGAAAGAAGAATTGAGCTGGGTGCTCTACGATGTGGGCAACTCCGCCTTCGTGTTGATCATGGTGACCGCCATTATGCCAATCTTCTTCAAGGATGTTGCGGCAACAGGCATGAGCGCGGCGGAATCGACCGCCAACTGGGGCTTTGCCAATTCGGCCGCCTCCCTCATCCTCGCAGTCCTCGCTCCGGTGCTCGGGGCGTTGGCCGACTACGAAGGGCGGAAGAAGAGGTTTTTCCTCGCCTTTATGGGAGTGGGCATCTGCTTTACCCTGCTGCTGACCACGGTCGGGGCCGGGCAGTGGCTATGGTGCCTTGTACTCTTTGTTCTTGCCCGGGTCGGCTGGGCCGGGGCCAATATCTTCTACGATGCGTTTCTTCCCGATGTTGCCAGCCGCGAGCGCATGGATATCGTTTCGGCCAGGGGTTTTGCCTACGGCTATGTCGGCAGCGTTGTCCCGTTTCTCGTCATCATCGGCCTGATCATGGCCGCAGGCACGGGGGGAGGGCTGCCGGCCGGCGAAACCAAAACCGGCTTTGTCATCGTCGCCCTCTGGTGGCTGGCCTTTTCCCTGCCTGCCGCGAGGAACCTGCGGCAGGTCTACTATCTGCCGGTGCATCCTTCCCCGGTAGCCGAGAGTTTTCGGCGGCTATGGCGGACCCTGACCGAGATCCGCAGGTACAGGCAGGTCTTTATGTTTCTTGCCGCTTATTTTCTATATATCGATGGTGTCGACACCATCATCACCATGTCCACCGCCTATGGCCGGGATCTCGGTTTCGGAGTGACCATGCTGATCGTGGTGCTGCTGGTCATTCAGTTGCTGGCCTTTCCCTTCGCCCTGCTGTTCGGGCGGCTGGCCGCAGTCTATTCCGCGAGAACCCTGCTCTATGTCGGGATTGGCATCTACAGCTTTGTCACCCTCGTCGCCTTTTTTCTGCCGGTCATCGACGATCTGCAGTTGAAGACCCTCACTTACTGGGGTATCGCCGTGCTGGTCGCTTCGGCCATGGGCGGCATCCAGGCCCTCAGCCGGAGTTATTTCGGCAAGCTTATTCCCGCGGAAAAGAGTGCGGAATTTTTCGGCTTTTATAACGTCTTCGGGAAATTTGCGGCAATCACCGGGCCGCTTTTGGTGGGGGTAGTCGGACGCCTCACCGGCGAAACTCGCTGGGGGGTGCTCTGCATCCTGATCCTCTTCGTGGCGGGCGCTTTCTTGCTCGGTAAGGTGAAAGACCCCGCCTGAGTTGAAGTATGCGCCGTGCGCACCGCTCCTATCGTTCCGGCAGGCGGCAGGAATTAAGGAAATCCTTGATTCCGTCAATATCCTCCAGTCGGCCGTAGACGGTGATCACGTCCCCGGCGTTCAGGGCGGTGTTGCCCCTCGGGATCAGGATCTGGCTGCCGCGCTTAATCGACACCATGTTGATGGTGTCCGGCAGCGCCAGGTCCTTGATCAGGGCGTTGCTGCAGCTGTCCTCCTCTTTCAGGACGAATTCGACGAAGCCGTTTTCCTTGGCTTTGCGCAGCTCCACCTGCTGTTCGACGATCTGGCCGCGCTGCTTGCGCACTACGCCCACATCGTAGGCCCGCAAAATATCGCTGCGGCTGATGATGCCGCAGAGTGTCCTCGCGTCATGGCGCGCCACCACCGGCAGCCGGGCCAGGTCGCGGGGCGACATTTTCTGGATGGCGAGCCAGATCGGTTCGTCGGGAAAGACCGTGATCGGATTTTCCACGGCGAGACGGCCGACGGTAAGCCCTTTCGAGCTGAAACTCGGTTCGGACTGGGCGCGATGGACGTCCTGCAGGGTGACGATCCCCCACAGCTTGTTGTCGTCGGCCGTGACCGGAAAGCCGAGGATATGGGTGTCCTGGAAGAGGGCCATAAGTTCGGAGAAGGAGGCGTCCTTATGGATGGTTAACGGCTTGCTCTTCATCACCTCGCTGACCTTCACCCCCTGCATGATGTCCAGATCGCGACCACCGGAGAACCTGACCCCGCGTCTCGCCAGCTTCATGGTGTAGATCGATTCCGGGTGCAGCCACTGCGAGAAATAGCTGGCCGTGACCCCGGCCACCATAAGCGGCAGGATCATGCCGTAGTCGTTGCTCATTTCAAAGACGATGAGCATGGCGGTGAGCGGCGCCCGGGCGGTTGCCGAAAAGAGCGCCGCCATGCCGACCAGGGCAAAGGCCCCGGTATGCTGCCCTACATCAGGAAACCAGAAGCCGAAGACATGGCCCAGTGCCCCGCCCAGCATGGCGCCGATGAAGAGCGATGGGGCGAAGACGCCGCCGGAATTGCCGGAACCGAGGGTAAAGGAGGTGGCGAGTGGCTTGAGAAAGACCAGCGCCGCCAGGATCCACAGCGGGGTCTGCCCGTGAATGGCCGCCTGGATGAACGGGAAGCCCGAGCCGTACATGTGGGGAATGGGGGTGCTGAGGGCTGCGCCGTGGGCACCGGAACCGGAAGGGAAAGTCAGCCCCGGCAGATGCATATAGATCAGCCCGAGCAGTCCGAGAAGAATTCCGCCCACCGCCGGCTTGAACAGCTGCGGAAACTTCCAGTTGTCGAAGGTCACCTCGGCGAAGTTCAGCATCCTGATGAACATGATGCCGACCAGGGCGGCGATAAGTCCTAAAATCAGATAGAGGAAGATCTCCTCCAGGCCGTGCATTGAATAGGCCGGCACCTGGAAAGCGAATTTGTCGCCGATGATCGACCGGCTGACAACGGCGGCCGAGACCGCGGCGATGACCACGTTGCCGAAGGCCCGCATCTGCAGGCCGCACATCAGCACCTCGATGGCGAAGGCGACGCCGGCGATGGGGGCGTTGAAGGTGGCGGCGATGCCGCCGGCCGCTCCGCAGGCGACGAGATTGCGGATTCGCTCGTCGGAAAGATGGAGGATCTGACCGATGGAAGACCCTAAGGCCGAGCCGACCTGGATGATCGGGCCCTCCCGCCCGGCCGAACCGCCGGTGCCGATACAGAGCGCCGAGGCGACGATCTTGGCGGCGGCGACCCGCGGCCGGATACGGCCGCCCCGGAGAATGAGGGCCTGCATGACTTCGGGGACACCATGGCCTTTCGCCTCCTGGGCAAAGAGAATGAGCGGGCCGACGAGCAGGCCGCCCGCGATCGGCACAATCAGGTAAATCCACTTACCGAGAAAGGGCACCATTTCCGCGACCGAGCCGTAGGAAAAATCCTGGATGGCAAAGATCAGTTTGACGAAGAACACCGAGGCAAGACCGGAACTCGCCCCGACCACAACCGACAGAATGAGCAGGAGGAGTCCCTCCGGCGGAGAGAAGCGATCAAGGTAGAGGCTGAGGGTCGATCTTTTCGGTGTCATGGGGGCCGCCGTAAAAAAGAAAAAATGCTGCCATGGCAACTGCCAGGATCAGGAAGATCGCGGCAGAAACCCGGTCAGCTACGAGAGTGATGACTCACTCACAAATAGTCGGAACAGGACTGTTTTTGTCCTTTCCCGGCTGGAGGCACTATTACCTCTTTCTATGAGAGAATTCAAGCGGAAATCCCCGATTTGCTCCTGGAATCGCCGGCTTGGGCGGTTTTTGGCAAGACCACCCCAAGCTACCGGAACAGCAATGCTTTCCTTGCCTCCTGGCGAAGCAGCATGTCGAGGATGACGAGTGCCGCCATCGCTTCGACGATGGGCACTGCCCGCGGCACCACGCAGGGGTCGTGGCGGCCTTTGGCTGCAAGGACCGCCTCCTGTCCGGCAAAATCGACGGTCTCCTGGGGCAGGGAGATGGTGGCCGGCGGCTTGAAGGCGATGCGCAGGGTGATCGGCTCGCCGTTGCTGATGCCGCCCTGGATGCCGCCGGACCGGTTGGTGGCCGTGCCGAGACGTCCGTCCTTCTGGACAAAGGGATCGTTGTGCGCTGAGCCCCGCATTCTCGACCCGGCAAAACCCGAACCGATCTCAAAACCCTTGGTGGCCGGGATGGCGAGCATGGCCTGGGCAAGTTTTGCCTCCAGTTTCTCAAAGGTCGGCTCGCCCAGTCCTACCGGCACGTTGCGGATGACGCAGGAGACCACGCCGCCCACCGAGTCGCCGACTTTCTTCAAGTCGGTGACGAGCGCCTCCATTTTGAGGGCTGCCTCCTGGTCCGGGCAGCGGATGAGGGTGGCATCAACCTCTTTTCGGCTGATGGTCTGGCTGTCGGCGGCCTGTGAATCGATTTCGCCGACGCTGCTCACCCAGGCGACGATTTCGACATTGCATTTTTCTTTCAGGATCTTGGCGGCAACCGCGCCAGCCGCCACCGTGCCGATGGTCTCCCGGGCGCTGGCCCGGCCACCGCCGGAGGAGGCCCTGATCCCGTACTTCATCTGGTAGGTGTAATCGGCGTGAGAGGGCCGGGGGATGTCCCGCATGTCGCCGTAATCCTTGGGGCGCTGATCCTTGTTGGCGACCTGCAGGGCAATCGGCGTGCCCAAAGTCCGGCCGTTCTCCGTGCCGGACAGGATGACCACCTGATCGGCTTCCTGCCGGTCGGTGGAGAGAGCGCTCTGCCCCGGCCTTCGTCTATCCAGCTGGGCCTGAATATCCGCTTCGGTGAGCGCAAGCCCCGGCGGACAGCCGTCAATGACCACCCCCACCGCCTTGCAGTGCGATTCGCCGAAGGTACTGACTCGAAAAAGTGTGCCAAAATTGCTCGACATGACTGGTGCTCCTCGTTATTGCAAAAGAAAATGGGGTGGCAGCGGGGTGCCACTGGGCCGCTTGCTCATCTTTACCAAAACCTTGGCGATAATGGGTAGATTTTTTTTATAAAGCTTTCATTGCCTGCCATGCAGGACCTGTCATAATGCAGTTTGTGCTTTCAGTACGTTCGAAAACAGGAGGATGAGTCATGGAATCACGATATCTTGAAACGATGCGGTCCGGCGTCCTGGAAAAGCGAATCGCGGACGCCCGCGAATTGTTGCGCCCTTGCCGGCTCTGCCCCCGGCAGTGCGGCGTCGACCGCCTGGCGGATGAACGGGGCTACTGCCGAACCGGATTGCAGGCGGAAGTGGCCAGCTACGGCCCGCATTTCGGCGAGGAGAGCGTGCTTGTCGGCAGCCATGGCTCCGGGACAATCTTTTTCTGCGGCTGCAACCTGCTCTGCACCTTCTGCCAGAATTATGATATCAGCCGCGTGACCGACCCCGACTGCCGTCCGGTGGACGACCGGCAGCTTGCCGCCATCATGGTGGAGCTGCAGGAGGCGGGCTGCCACAATATCAACTTCGTCACGCCGACCCATGTAGTGCCGCAGATCCTCGCCGCCCTGCCGCATGCAATCCGCGCCGGACTCCGGGTGCCTCTGGTCTACAACTGCGGCGGCTATGAACGGCTGGAGTCCCTGCGGCTGCTGGAAGGGATCGTCGACATCTACATGCCGGACGCCAAGTTCTGGGAAAGGGAGTCCGGCCGCCGCTATGCCAAGGCCCCAGATTATCCGGGAGTCATGCGGGCGGCGCTGGCCGAGACGCAGCGCCAGGTCGGCGACCTGCGGATGAACGAAAAGGGGCTTGCCGAGCGGGGACTTCTGGTCCGGCATCTGCTCATGCCTGGGGGGCTGGCCGAAGCCGCGGCGATCTTTCGATTCCTCGCCGAAGAAATCTCCCCCGGTTGTTACGTCAATATCATGGACCAGTATCGCCCCTGCGGCGAAGCTGCGCCCCCGGGCGATGGCGGGACCATCAGCCGCGCCATGCTGGACGAGGCGATCCGGGCGGCGAAAAAAGCCGGCCTCTCCCGCTTTGACGAGCGCGATATGGCAAGCCTCATCAGGCGTCTCATGTCACGCTGAACTACTGCAGGATGCGTTTGCGGTTTTCCCAGGTCTGGCCCCAGGCATACAGGAAAAGGCCGATCGAGCAGCCGACGATCCCGCACAGTTCCCAGGAGTTAAGCTCCTCGCCCAGCAGCAGCCAGGCAAGGAGCGCCGTGGTCACCGGCACGAACGACATAAAAATCGACACGGTGATGGTGCCCAGGCGAGCGATCGCATAGGTCGAGAACATCAGCGCCACGATATTGACGATGATGCCCTGGTAACCCGCCTGGACCAGGATCTCGCCGAGATCGGCCTGAAAAAGGGCGGTCGGAAAAACGAACCAGAGCGGCAGGAAGATGAGGGTGTTGACCACCGGCACCGCCACCAGCACATCCCGCCATTCGAATTTCCAGAATTTTACCCCGATCATATGGGTCGTGTAACAGACGGCCGCGGCGAGCAGCAGCAGAATTCCCAGGGAATGGTCGAGCGAAAATGTGTCGCCGCCCGCCATGACGAAGTTGGCCAGAAAGATGATGCCGATAGCCCAGTAGCGCAGCACCGAAACCCGCTGGCGCAGGATGAACCAGGCGGCCACGGCCCCCATCACCGGCAGCATACCGTTGACTAAAACGCCCGCATGGGCAGCCTTCAAAACCCTCAGGCCGTAGAAGCTCATCATGGTGTAGGGAAAGCCGATGCCAAGCCCCATGACCAGATACTGGTGCGGTTTGAAACGCGACCAGCGGTGGCGGACGATCAGCGGCAGCACGCAGATCAGCGCCGTGCCGTACCGGATGAGGGTGATGTCGGCCGGCTGCAGGGCGGTCTGAACTCCATGCCGGGAGATGGTGATCCACCCCGACCAGGCGCAGACGATGAAGATGCAGGCAAGATAGGCCCGAAGATTGGTTATTGGCATGTATTGGCGGAAGGACTTGCCTTGCCCCTCCACCCGCCTAAACCGCAGGTTCTCCGTAGGGGCGAAAAATTTTTCGCCCGCGAAATGTCTTTCGTCATAAGAATCCCGCTAATTCTTCTGCGGCTGGAGGTGCTTGCACGCCTCGTCGGCGCGGTGGTTGCCGAGGATTTTATTCAGGGCGGAGAGGGCGGCGATCTTCAGCGCCTCGGAATAGGTCGGAAAATTGAAGATATTATCGATAAAGAGATCGATTTTGGCATTATTGA
>Ga0154407_1105_pt1 | contig 20523 bp, 17 predicted proteins | sample RifGroB2_FD_115911 | JGI IMG/M metagenome (GOLD analysis project Ga0154407, IMG submission 115911) | Desulfobacterales bacterium GWB2_56_26
AAGTGAGCAGCAGGAAAACATGAGGGAAAATAAATACTATGTTGTATTTATCTTCCTGAGTGGAAAAAGTAACCGCATTACAGCCTCCTCAAAACTGGCTAAATTTCTTGATCTGCAGCCTCCGAAATATGAAGAGGGGGAGAAAGTTGATCTTATCGTCTATGCTGAGACAGATCTCGGATATAGTGCCGTTGTCAACAGTTCTCATAGTGGCATGATTTATTTTAACGAGGTCTTTCAGGAGCTTGTCATAGGCCAGCGACTGCAGGGCTACATAAAAAAAGTACGTGAAGACGGTAAAATTGACCTGCGGTTGCAACAGACAGGCTCTCGAGGAGTCGATGATATTTCCCAAACCATTCTTGAAACTCTCAAGAGACGTGGCGGCATGGTCGCGGTTACCGATAAAAGTCCGCCTGAAGATGTCTATGCCTTGTTCGGGGTAAGCAAAAAAGTCTTCAAAAAAGCAATAGGCGCCCTCTATAAGAAAAGGCTCATCGTAATCGACACCGATGGCATCAAGCTTGCCATCTGACGAGAGGACGCATCGGTTTCGTAAAAGGGGCCATGAGGGACCCGAGCAAAAGATTGAATTGAAGATCGGTAAATCAGGAACATGAGGAACATAGCATTCGGATATTCAACCCGCTGTAATATCAAATGTACACATTGTGTAGCAGCTGAGGGTACTGCTGATATTAAAAAGATGGAGATTGTCGAGGCGAAAGAAATCATCCGGGATATGGCTATGGCCGGCGTCACCGGCATGAGTTTTACTGCAGGGGAGCCGTTTATCTACTTTGACGATCTCCTCGAAATGGTTGACCTTTGCCGGGAAAAGAATATTTACACCAGGATTGTTACTAACAGCTTCTGGGCAACTACCCCGGAAAAGACCGAACACATGCTTGGCACGCTGAAAAAGCGCGGGCTTTCTCAACTGAGAATGAGCTGCAGCAAATGGCATCAGCAGCATGTCCCTCGCCAAAATGTGCTGAACGCCGCTCGTGGCTGCATAGCGACTGGGATTGACTATTTTATATCCTTCGTGACCGATTTTTCAGAAGAAGACGATGAATATGAAAGCTTTTTTCGGGACAATAAACTCAAATTTTTCCCGGAACCTGTCATATATGCCGGGAGGGCAGGGTCATTGGCCCGCAAAGAGATCTTTACGGATTACCAGGAAAATCGCTGTACAATGAACCCCTACCTCGCTCCCGACCTCTCGATGTACGCCTGTTGTGATGCGGGCAGTCACTTCAGCAATACCGACTTTTTTCTCCTCGGTAACTTGAAGGATAATTCCATCGATCTGCTCTTCCGTAAAAGCGAAACCAACCCTCTCTATAACTGCATCCGGTCCATCGGCGTCACTGCTATCGCCTCGTTTGCCGGAATGAAGGCACGAGACATCGTGACATATCGTAAGTGCGAGTTATGCAAGAAACTGTTTGATTCACCGGAAACTCTCAAAATTCTTCAAGACTCCAGTGGGTTAGAGCTTCAGAGGTGGGTGAGGTAAGACGGTTCAGTTGCCGTAGAGCCAGATAGTAGCGTTACATGTCTGGCTCAAAATTCTCTGTTGTAACTCATCTGGGGTTGGATGAGCCATTGAGCACTTTCTCAACAAGATTGCCAATGTCTTTCTTAGAAATAGGTTTAAAGGCAAATCCCTTTATCCCTATGGATTTTGCTTTCTCTTCTGAAATGAGACTGCTGTAGCCGGTACAGAGAATGATTGGCAATTCGGGACGTACCTGCAGCATGCGCCGGGCGAGATCCATTCCTGTCATTATGGGCATGGTCTGATCGGTTATGACCAGATCGAAAGAATCCGGTTGATTCATAAAAGTAGAGAGAGCCTCCAGGCTGTTGGTTTTGGGTGTCACTCGGTAACCCATTCGTTCAAACATTTTCCTGCTCATCTCTAAGAGTATTTCTTCGTCATCGATTAAAAGAATATGCTCTTCACCGTGTAGGTTTTTATCTGCAGATTCGATTTTTTCCTTTGTTTCAACTTCTGTGGTCGGAAAAGTAATATGGAATGCGGTGCCTTCTCCGGGACGGCTGTCACAGGTGATCGATCCCCCATAACTCTGAACAATTCCATGAACCACGGCAAGCCCCATACCGGTACCCTTGCCGACCTCTTTTGTTGTGAAATACGGGTCGAATATCTTCTCCCGGATCTCCGGCGAAATACCTATACCAGTATCTTTGATTGATAATTTTATATATCTCCCGGGCTTCATGCATGGTTCGTTGGGGAGGTTATCCTTGTCGACTATTACCTTTTTCAAAATAATTGAAAGAGTTCCGCCTTCCATTTCCATGGCATGAAAAGCGTTTGTGCAGAGATTCATCATTATCTGATGTATATGTGTAGGATCTGCCAGAATAACACCAGCTTGCGGATCTACATTCTGATTTATGGTAATGGTTGTCGGAAGTGAGGCCCGCAATAGTTTCAGTGTTTCATTGATAATCACGGCCGGTTGCAGGGGGATTGGATCGCTGTTAGCCTGGCGGCTGAAGGCAAGTATTTGTTTGACCAGATCTCTGGCACGATATCCGGCCAGAATAACCTGATCAATATCATCGATCACTAATGAATCCGTCGGCAATTCAGCGCGTACCAGTTCGGCATATCCAAGGATTGCAGCCAATACATTATTGAAATCATGAGCAATTCCTCCAGCCAATGTGCCGATTGCTTCCATTTTTTGTGCCTGCTGGAGTTGAAGGGCCAATTTTTTCTTCTCTTCTTCAGCTCGCTTCAGCTCAGTAATATCCTGCGCCACCCCCCGAAGACCTATCGTTACTCCCCGTGCATCATGAAGCGTCATTCCATGTACCCACATCCATCCATGGCTTCCATCGATTCGCACAGTCTCCAACTCAAGATCGTATGGAATTCCAGTATCTCTCGTTGTGTTGAGAGCAGTAGATAACCTTTCCCAACTCTCCGGAGTAAACAATTTGCTGTGCTCGGTATATGGTGGTGGCGGAAGTTGCGGATCGAAGCCATACATTCTGTAGAGCTCGTCCGACCAAACGACTTGATTGCTTGCTAAATCCAAACGCCAGGTGCCCACATGAGCGATTCGTTGCGACTCCTTTAAATCTTCTTCGCTTGCCCGGAGAGCCTCTTCGGCGAGTTTACTGTTGGTGATATCGGATATGATGCCGTGCCAGAGAGTGCCTCCATCGGCCATTCGTTGCGGTTGTGCCTGTGACCAGCGCCAGCGGAGACCTTGTTTCGGCAGGATTACTCTGAATTCACAATAGAACGTCTGTAAAGTGCGTGCCGATTCGAAGATTGTCTCGGCTACACGGTCATGGTCATCCGGATGCAATCTACTAAAAACCGGGGTCGCATCTTCCCGGACATCTTTGGACTCAATCTCGTAAATGTCATTCATGCCTGGACTTGCATAGGGAAAAGCTGAGCGGCCATCCGGAAACAGTCGATACTGATAAATGACACCCGGCACCATTTCGGCAAGATTGTTGAGCAGTTCATGGCTTTCCACGAGTTGCTTTTCTGCTTTCCTGCGCTCGGTCACATTGTTGCCGACGCACAGAATCTCCTCGAGTTCACCATCTGCGTCATAAAGCGGTTTATTGGCCCAGGCAATCCAGACTCGGGTCCCATCCCGCAGCATGTTCTCATTTTCGTTATAGTGATGGGGCCGTGACCCAGCATCTATAAAGGTGTTTCGAAGATCAACGCCTGTCGAATCTGTCTCCGGCATTATTGTTCCAATGACACTCTTGCCGATTACCTCTTGGGCTTGATACCCGAAAAAGCTTTGGGCAAATTCATTGAAATAGGTAATGCATCCCCGGTTATCGATGCGGAGGATAATGCTGTTGGCGTTCTCCACCAGTTCGCGATATCGGGTTTCGCTCTCCTGTAACTCCCTGGTTCTTCGTTTGACCTTTATCTTTAAAAGCAGAGTGAAACCGGAAAAGAGGAGGGCTGATGAAATTGCGGCAATGAGGCTGTAGGTCAGCCATGCAGGGGTGTGTCGAGTAGCAAGATTGCCCATCCAGTGTTCAAGGTTCTGGTAATAGAACGAGCCCTTATCTCTTTTCCACTTGGATAAATGGGCGTCAATGTGGCTCAAGAGTTCATGCTGGGTTCCTTTCTTGCTCGCGAAATATATAGAGAAAGGACTAAAGATAATTGTGCTGCCGACCAGATTGTATTCTTTGGCATGGCGAAGGCCGTAGTGCTGCGGAGCAACCCCGGCATCAGCTTCCTGCTTCTGCACTGCAGCAAAAACATCGGCATGGGTGGCCACTTCCTGGATTTCGCAACGTATACCGAATTTCTCTGCCGTCTTGATAAAATTAATGCCGCTGATATCACGGCGCATGACCGCGACCTTGCGACCATCGAGATCATTTATATTGAAAGATTTACCCTCAGGTCTGACAAAAACCTGACCCCAGAGTTCAACCACGGATTCATAGGTGAAATCCATTACCTGGGCTCGCTCTGAAGAATATGCAACCGAGACCAGCAGGTCGATTTCCTGTCGTTGCAGCAGATCAAGACACTCTGCCCAACTGCCTTTCACGAATTCGATTTTCCACCGTTCATCACGAACGATTTCCCTGAGCAAGTCTGGATTGAGCCCTTGTGCAACACCATTTTCGTCAATGAAGTTAAAGGGCTCAAAAGGGAAAATACCGACCCGGATTGTGCCCACAGGGCCTTTTTCAAGGGCATGCACCGGCCAAGAAAAGCTGATCAACAAGAGAAAGCAAAGGGATAGGAAGGTCCTGCCAAGAAAGTTTATCATGGTCCTTGCGTCTGGTCATTGGAAGCATTGCTATCTTACTGTCGCATAATTTCTCTTATCCTCTCAAGTCAAGTGAGCTATGTCAATTGATACATTGTGGTGGTTTCAAAGAGAAATAGCTTTTGGAAGCCTTCATTTGCCGCTACTGCTTTGCTTTTTTTGAAAAACACCTAAGGGGAGTAAAATAAGAAATCCCGTCGATTCAGTGTCTCCAGGCGATCATTGTGGATGACTCCATCGTCATAGACGAACAGTTGGATTAGTGGTAAAAAACTTTAAAGGGTTAGGTAAATTTTTACCAGCCGGTAAGAAGGTCTTAAAGTTGCGTTGTTATTGAGGAGTGGGGGTGAAACAGTCTTGCATTTGTGAATATGATCTCTGCAAGAACATCCCTGGCAGTTTCGCAAGTAATTATTTTTATAGATAAGATCGTATGGGTGAAGAAAAAAACATGCATACTTCGGGCGTTCCCCCTGGCCGCTTCATCAGGTTGAACCGATTCCGCAAGCTTTTTGAACAACACTCCGCGGTCATAATGATACTTGACGCAGAGACTGGCCAAATCGTTGATGCCAATAAAGCGGCGGTGCGGTTCTATGGATGGCCACATGAGAAACTTAAACAAATGCGCATTGATGAAATTAACATTCTGTCTCCTGAGGCCATAAAAGCTGAAATAACACGAGTCGTACTATCAGAAAGTTGCCACTTTGAGTTTCGCCACCGGAGAGCGGACGGCTCGATCCGAGATGTGGATGTATTCAGCAACAAGATCGAAAGTTCTGGGAAAACATTCGTCTATTCCATCATTCATGACATCAGCGACCGCAAGCGAGCAGAAGAGGCTTTACGGCAGAGCGAGGATCGTCTTCATAGAGCTAATGAAGACCTCCAGCAGCGAAACAACCAGCTGATCCGGCAAGCCGCCGAGCTGGAAGCGACAAATATGCAGTTAGGGAATGAAAAGGGCCTTCTTGCGGCTGTTATGGACGCATTGCCGACAGGCGTTGCCATTACCGACAAATCAGGGGGCATTACCCATACAAATAGAGCCTTTGAAATGATATGGGGGGGGCCGCTTCCGGCTCGATCTGTAAACGATTACACAATTTACAAAGCATGGTGGGTCGATACGGATCGACTTGTTGCTCCTGAGGAATGGGCAGCGGCCAAAGCTGTGCAGAAGGGACAGACCACACTCGGTCAGATGATGCGGATTGAGCGGTTCGACGGCACTGAAATCTATATCCTCAACAGCGCCTCACCTGTTTATAGCACTGAAGGAAAAATTATCGGAAGCGCCGTGGCTGTGCAGGATATCACCGAGCTGAAACGGGTGGAAAAAGCCCTCTATGAGAGCGAGCAGCGCTTGCGACTATTCATCCAGCATGCTCCGGTCGCGCTTGCGATGTTTGATCGCGATATGCGTTACCTCAGCGCAAGTCGTCGCTGGCTGCACGATCACAGCTTGGAAGGTCGGGATTTGTTTGGGCTGTCGCACTATGAGATCCTGGATATACCGGAACGTTGGAAGGAAGCCCACCGCCGCGGTCTTGCAGGAGAAGTTGTGGGAGCCGAAGAAGATCACCGTGAATCGCCTGACGGATCTGTCCAATGGATCCGTTGGGAAGTGCGGCCTTGGAATCTTTTGTCGGGAGATGTTGGCGGAATCGTAATTTTTACCGAAGATATCACCGAACGTAAACAGTTTGAAGAACGGCTTTGCGCCCTCAATGAAGAACTGGAACAACGGGTTGAGAGACGCACGCGCGAGCTTCAGGAAGCACAAATAAAATACCTTCATGCTGAGAAACTCATGGCAATCGGTAGCTTATCGGCCTCTATCGCCCATGAATTCAACAGCCCCCTCCAAGGTGTTTTGGCCATACTTCAAAGCTTCAGCAAGTATTTGGTATTGGAGACAGACGACAGGGAGTTGCTGGAGTTGGCTATCAGCGAAGGCAACCGGATGAAAAATTTGATTCGTAGCCTCCAGGATTTTAACCGTCCGTCTTCGGGCAAGAAAGTTTTTATGGATATGCACGCGACGATCGACTCTGTGCTGTTGTTGTGCAAGTCCGATTTCCAGAGAAAAAAGATTTTTATAATGTTGAACTATGCTGAAAGGTTGCCGCAGATCCTTGCGATTCCAGATCAGATCAAACAAGTCATTCTTAATCTCTTGAATAACGCAGCGTACGCATGTCGGGACGGCGGCGTCATCACGATAACGACCTGGCAGGAGGAAAACGAAGTTGCTGTGGCAATCAAGGACAACGGCACCGGCATTCAGCCTGACAAGCTGGATTTAATCTTTCAACCTTTCTACACTACAAAGCCCGAGGTAAAGGGAACCGGTTTGGGTTTGTCTATCTGCTATGGGATCGTCAAAAGTCATCATGGGGAAATATATGTTGAGAGTGCGCCAGGGGAAGGCTCGACCTTTACCGTCTATTTGCCTGTCAATGAAGATTGACCGTAATATTTTTCTGCGTTTCTTGCCCCAAAAGCCGTTGAAGTTCGGAAGTTCATTGCCGCGACTCATGATCTCGATATAACCCCCATAGCTGACCAGGCGGTTGCGCTTCTGGGTGGTCAGCTCCTTTACGATACCGGCTCTCCAGGTGGCTGATCGCCTTATTGACGATTGCCAGGCTAATGTCGGCCTTCTTGAGCAGTGAGTGGCGATGGGGTGTTCCATCAACGTTCGGTGGACCTTAAAATAAGATCCGTCCTGAAATTATCTATCACTATTGAAGTGACGAAAAATCTCAAATTAACATAGACAGCATGTCCTGACGGTGATTAAGGTTAAAAAGGTTAGAACCTAGCATGATGTGGAAGCAATGGCACGTTCTCATTTCTCCGCTCATCTGTAAAGCATCATGTCGAGAGCCGATTCATCTCAGTTCTTGAAGGCTCGCTACCTCGGCGCTCCGAGAAGATGGCGGGCCTTCCCTTTTTGAGGTTACAGTTATGGTTGACGCAGGAGGCGTTATGAAATATTCACAAGGCATAACTGTTCTATCCGGGATGCTGGCATTCGTTGTAATGACCTCTCCTCCAATAGTACTGGCGCAAGAAAAACTGCAGACGAAGGACGGTACTATTCTCAAGGTAGAAAATCTGGTGGGCGGTCTGAAACATCCCTGGGGGATGGCGTTTCTCCCGGATGGCCGCTTGTTGGTTACCGAGCGCAATACCGGCAGGTTGTATATTTTGCAAACCGACAACACCTTGTCCCAACCCTTGAAGGGCGTGCCGGAAGTCTTGGCTCATGGACAAGGCGGGCTTATGGATGTGACGCTTGACCCGGATTTTAAAGAAAATAACCGGATCTATCTCTCCTACGCAAAACCTGATCAAGGCGGCAAGGCGACCACGGCACTTGGACGAGGAACTCTGGTCGATGGACGTATCGAAGGTTTTAAGGAAATTTTTGTGCAAAAACCGTCCGTCGAAGGTGGCAATCATTTTGGCAACCGCATTGAATTTTCTCCGGACGGCAAGTACCTTTTCTTTGCACTTGGTGAACGGTTTCAGTTCGATCCGGCCCAGGATTTGTCCAATCATCTCGGAAAAGTAATCCGCATATATCCTGATGGCAGCACGCCGGAAGATAATCCCTTTGTCGGCCGGGAAAATGCAGAGGATGAAATTTGGTCATACGGACACCGTAACATTGAAGCGATGGCATTTCAGCCTGGGACGACTACTCTCTGGGTCGGTGAAATGGGGCCATTAGGCGGGGACGAACTGAACGAAATTGAAATAGGTGCCAACTATGGATGGCCGGTGGTCAGCTGGGGCGATCATTATAACGGCAGAAAAATACCCGACCCGCCGACACGTTCTGAATTTAAAGATGCCGCTCAACATTGGACCCCGGTCATATCTCCCTCCGGAATGAAATTCTACCAGGGAGGTATGTTTCCCAACTGGAAAAACAACATATTGATTGGCGGACTGACAACCAGAGAGGTCGTCCGTCTGGTTTTGGACGGCACCACTGTCATCGAGGAGGAACGCCTGCCATTACAGAAGCGGATTCGCGATGTTGATATTGCCCCGGACGGATCGATTTATCTTTTAACCGACCATGATGATGGAAATGTGTTGCGCATCAGCTCCATGGATAAATGATTGGAATCGGAAAATCGCTGAAGGTGGCGATCATCCTGGAGCTGCGAGTCGTAGCCTGGCAATTTTAATAAGTTATTCTCGCAACCCCTTTGAAGGGCATTATCTTGATACACCTTTTGGGACATTTGAGGAGGAATTATGAATGCTTATGAGACGTTATTCTTTCCGGACACCGACATCTTCAACGAAAAATACTATCCCCTGCTGTTATTTTTTACTCCACTCCATTTTCTGCAGTTGATAGAGCAAGGAGCCGGAGGCAATTCAGCCAACGAGTCCGGTCTTTTCCTGGAACGGGGTTTGTGCAAAGCGCATATACCTGCTCCTCTGGGAGAAGACCGTCAACAGTTTTTGCGCTTGATCGAGGGTATAAGAAAAAGAAAAGAACACTATCTTGCCCAACTCAAGATAATTTCACCGGGTTCTGCGACGACAGGCCCGTCAGAGAATAAGAAAAATCTCGTCATATCATCTCTGCTTCAGGAATTTGGTATCAAGCGCCAGGCGTCGGATCAGAGCTTGTGGCGAGCTCGATTAGTAGTGGCTATGGCGGAAATTCTGGCTGCTGACGAAGAGTCTTTGCATGAGGAGTTTTCCGAACAGTTCGCTTTCTTTAACGAGGAGATCACTGCGCTTCGTTCTTTGCCGGAAGCAAAGGGAACTGAAGAGGTAGATCTCCTGGACAAGCTGGAAAGCCTCATGGCAGAACTGGAAAAGCCACGGTTGAAGGACTCGGTAAATCGAACTGAAGCCTGGCTTCGTCTCCTGAAAAACCAACCACCGCCATCGGTAAAAATGTGGCTCGCGGCAACACGCGACAGTGGTGAACGGATTTTCACGAGGTACGAATCGATAAGCCATACCAGTGCCGTACCAGTCCTCAGACTTGCTATTCCGGCATATATTGATGCAAGTGGGAAATATGTGATAGAAATTGTCGAAAAATTTCAACGGGATACAATTGCCATTCACCGTGGGCTTGTGGCGGATTTCGATAGAATTGTTTCGACCGTTCCATACCTGCGCGACTCGCCCGAGTCGCTCCTGCCTTTCGGGACCGATTGGGCCGAACTATGGGAAGGAAAGCTGGACAAATATTTTCCGGCCTCAAGGGACGAAAGAAACCATGTCACCTTCTATTTGCTTCCAGGTCAGCCACTCAGCCAACTTCTGTCATTGCCGAATTCGTCCGGTGCCTCAAATGAAGCCGCTCATGGTCTTCTTGGCATCCTGGGATCTTCCTAGTCAAATATTTGATATTATATTTTCTCCGGTGTAACGCCATCTGATTAATTTCGCTTGCAAAAAAGCCAGTCCCCCTGCTAGGGTAGGTAGTGCCGCCTGTAACGCCTAACTACCCCCGGGGGACGGGGCTTTTATTTTCCTCGGTCAAAATAATCGGAGACACCATGGCATCACCGGAAGATATCAGTTCCTCACTTGCTGTCCTCATCGATGCAGATAATGCCAATCCATCCGTCATAGAGCCGTTGCTCGAAGAAGTTGCGAAATTAGGGGTGGCGAGCGTCAAGCGGATTTATGGCGATTGGACCACGCCAAACCTTGGGCAATGGAAACAAGTGCTGCTTGAGCACTCTATTCAGCCAATCCAGCAGTTTCGCTATACGACAGGCAAGAACGCGACTGACAGTGCGATGATCATCGACGCCATGGATCTTCTCTACGCAGGTCACTTCGCTGGATTCTGCCTGGTTTCGAGCGACAGCGATTTCACGCGTCTTGCTTCCCGTATTCGCGAATCCGGCAGGCGCGTGTACGGGTTTGGCGAGAAGAAAACCCCCAGACCTTTCGTATCTGCCTGCGACAGATTCATCTATATAGAGGTCTTTACGAAAAAAGCGGAGGATCAGCAAGAGCCGTCGGCCGGTCGTAAAAGTCCAAAAGAGCTAAAGGGCAATAAGGCCTTGGTGGGTCTCTTGCGTTCGGCTATCGAGGCCTGCTCAGATGAAACAGGATGGGCGCAACTGGGTCCTGTCGGCAACTTCATCAACAAAACCGCCAACGATTTTGACCCGAGAAATTATGGGTTTGCAAAACTGAGCGAACTGATAACCGCTATCGGACTTTTTGAAGTTGAAAGACGGGAATCGCGGATCTTTGTTCGAGATAAACGTAGAAAGATTGTGACTTGAGGAGGATACATAAAAACTGAGCCAGAGTACTCCGGTTTCCTTCCAACACTCCGGATGCAGAGTTTTTCCGGAAGGAGAAATAAGTGAACTCGAGAAGTGAGGTTAAAGATTTACAATGGAAAACGCCAAGAACGACCAATCCTGGGAGCCGCTGCCAAATTTGGATAAAGATTGCTTTGGCTGTGGCTCCGAAAATCACTCCGGCTTGCGTATGACCTTTGAAACAAACGGCCAGCAGATCCGGACGAGACTTACAGTCTCTCCACAGTTTCGGGGGTGGAGCAAACTGATACACGGAGGGGTGATTTCAACCATTCTCGACGAGACGATGAGCTGGGCGGCGATCATTCTCACCAGAAGGTTCATTCTGACCAAGCAGATGACGGTTCAGTTTCTCAGGCCGGTTTACGTTGGGTCGTCGCTGTGCGGGGTCGGTTCCATCAAAGAGAAAGCCGGAGAACGCAAAGCCATTGTCCAAGCCGAGCTGTTTGACGATCAGGGAAGGCTCTGTGCATCATCGGAGGGTGAGTTCGTTCTGTATTCCAAGGAACAATTTGCAAAATTGGCGATTCTGGCGGAGAAAGATCTGGAAGCGATGGCGGCCAGTTTCGACTTCAAACCAGGCCGTCCTTAAAATCCACAGGAAAAATGGAGGAGAGACAGCAACATGACATTCACCGAATCAATCCAAACCTGCTTCAAGAAGTACGCTGAATTCAACGGACGCGCCACCCGATCGGAATTCTGGTGGTGGGCATTGTTTGTCTTTCTCCTCTCCATGGTCGGACAAATGATCAGCCATAACCTCGCCTCACTCCTGTCCATTATTACTCTCCTGCCGTCAATTGCCGTCACAGCGCGCAGATTGCACGATATCGGCCGCAGCGGCTGGTGGCAGCTCGTTGGCTTGATTCCATTTATCGGCTGGGCAGTGATGATTTATTGGTGTGTCCAGGATTCAACAGGCCCAAACGAGTATGACAGATAGCGTCAACCGCCTTGAAGTGTTCGGCAGCTTCCAGGAGTAGAGGATTCGATTTTTAAGGTTCTTCTGGATTAAAGCGCATGTGCACAAAAGAGAAGCTGCGCAAGCCGGGATAGGCGCGAATGTCGGCCGGCAATTCTGGGGTGTGCCGAGCAAGATGAGCAATGTGATTCAAAGGACCTTTTTTTTCAGGTCAAGGCCCTTTCAATCAGCGGGATAAACAAGTGAAGTCAACTACTAATTGATATTTACCAGCTCAAGATCAAAAATCAGAGTTTGTCCGGCAAGCGGCGGATTGCTGTCAAGCGTGACAGTATCGTCACTCAACTGGCTCACAACAACGAGCATAGGCTCATCATCTTCGTTGGTGAGCTCCAGTTCATCTCCAACTTCAAAGTCAAAGTCTGCCGGCATTTCAGAAAGAGGCACTTCAATCACATTCTCTTCGTCTCGTTCTCCGTAGGCTTTTTCGGGCGGGAGGGTAATAGTCTTTTTTTCACCCACAATCATACTCAGCACGCCCTCTTCAAAGCCATCGATAATGTCGCCTTCGCCGAGAGTGAACACAAGGGGTTCTTCTCCAACGGTTGAATCAAATATGCTGCCGTCAGCAAGTTTGCCCGTATAGTGAACGGTCACCTTATCCCCTTTTTTGGCCTGTATCATGTTAATTTCCTTGATGAATTATTAGGTGTTAAGATTTCAACTTCTTGGAACAACCTGCAGTAGCGTCTTTACCTGAAGAAATTTTATCCATTTTGTAATATATGGACGCAACGATAATATCTTTTTCAGCCGAAACAACAGAAATAGCGCTTTAAGGGTACAATAAACGCGGTTTTCAATGTAGCGGGCTTCCCTCATTCCCTGTATTATGTGTAGATTATTGCTGAATGCAGCGGATAGGAAATGATTGCTCGTAAGAAACATCCTGAAGTGATAATCTCGCCTCGCTCTTACCCCTTGCTTACGTTTCTGTCCGCCAGTTGCCGTAACAGCACGCCGGCTGCACGATATCAGCCGGAACGGCTGGTGGCGGTCGTGGCCTTCTCTTTGTTGCGATAGAGGCGGGAATGGCTACTTTTTACTACATCCTCGTAAGTTCCACAAATGCATCCTCGAATCCCGGAAAGCAGGAAATTTCTCGGTTGCAGGCGCAAATATGGGCAAAACGAAATCATTCCCTCTCCTGATATCGGCAGTTCTGCCGGTGGTCATTCTGCTTGCTCTAACTGGCTGCGGCGCGAAGAAAATAATACCAGTCGAGGATGCGGTCGGATTTGATCCCGGTCGGAGTAGGATAGCGTCCTGGCACGAGCTGATGCGGGAGAAGCGCGAGGTGCCGGAAATGCAGAAGCTTGAGGCGGTGAATTCTTTCTTCAATCGCCTGGAATTCGCCGAGGATCTGATTCACTGGGGCAAGGCTGACTATTGGGCTTCCCCCCAGGAAATGCTGGTGAGCAACGGCGGAGACTGCGAGGACTTTGCCACGGCCAAATATTTTACCTTGCGCCAGCTGGATATACCGGATGAGAAGATGCGCCTGATCTACGTCAAGTCGCTGAAACTGAACCAGCCGCATATGATTCTGGGCTACTACGCCGAACCAGGCATGGAGCCCCTTGTTCTGGATAATTTCACCGATTCGATTCTCCCCGCCTCAAAACGGACGGATCTCCTGCCCATCTACAGCTTTAACGGCCAGGGCTTCTGGCTGACCAGAAAACGGGGCTCGCAACGTGTTGGCGGACCGGAACGTCTGAGCCTCTGGCAGGAGTTGCGTTCCCGGTTCAATCGGGAGGTCATCGCTGCGCCTTTGCCCAACTGAGCGTTTTTTATGGCCGGTAGATAAAGAAATGCTCAAAAGACTTGCCACTGCCCACCTATCAAAGTATGATTTTCGCGATATTTTTTCTTGCCAGGACTGAACCGCCGTACCGTTTGCAAATGGAATCTTTTCCAGATAATTCAACTGGTCCCTCTATTAGGCATGCTTTCAGTCCCTCAGGTAACCGTTTCCTGTCCCCGCCGGATTTTCCCTCTTCTACGTAAAATTATAGCAACGACATTGGGCCTGACTATCCTCATAGGGATTGTCAGCGGTTGCGTGACGGAATCCGGGACTTCGACGGGCCTTGCTCCCGACGGGAGCGACGTAGCGGCAACGGCCAGGGCACTGGCGGAGAAATCGGCAGTTCAGCCCGTTATATATGAGAATGCTGCCCAACAAGGTCCGCCGCTTGTGGTGCTGCCGGGCCAGTTCAAGCTTACTAATTCGGTCTTTGCCCAGAAATTTACTCCCAACAATATTGCCGACTTTGCCGAAATAGAACTGGAAAAAGCTAATTTTAAGGTACTGGAGAGAGCCCATCTCGGCCCGTTGCTCGACGAAGTGACTTTGGCTGTCAATATGGGCGATCCCGGCGGCTTGAAGCGATTTCGCAAAGGGAAATTCGTCACCACCCGCTGGTTTATCCAGTTCGATGTTTTGAAGGCCGAACCTGTGGCGGAAGCCGGGACGGACTTTGACGGCAAGGCTCTGGGCAGTCTGATTACGACGCTTGCCGGGGATAATATAGGCGGACGCGCCGCCGGAGGAATTGTTTCCTCCGTTGGGGGAAGTGAGGATGCGAAGGTATGGATCGTGGGGCTGCGATATAAGATACTCGACGCCGCCAGCAGCGCGATCGTCAAGTCCGGGTATGTAGAGGATAAGATGGAGGTGGGAGGATCCAGCACTACCTTCTTGGGTATCAGTCAAACCGAACACAGCGCGATGTCAATGGATTCCATGGTGCAGCGGCTGGTGCAGAAGTGCGTGGCCGAAATTGACAGGGCAAAGGGAGCGTCATCCGCTGTGGCCGTTGATCGGCAGCAGATCGATCCCGGTTCACCGGCGTATGCGGCAACCGCCGGGCCGGACTACGGGCAGGCGCTGACCGAAAAAGATGCCGGGACGGTGAGTGAGATGCGAGACTTCGCCGGCCTCCGGTCGAGAGAGAGTATGAGAACAGGAGAGCAGCTTGACGATTCCAGCCTTGCCTGCCGGGAACTGAGAAAAAATTGGCAGCTGGGAGATGCATCGGTAATGCAACAATACTTGAAGGAGTGTGCAAAATGAGGAGAACGGGGAGCAGGGGATCTGTCTTGTGGTGCCAATATATCGGTGTCATTCTCACCATGATCGTGCTGAGTCTGATCGTTTCTGGGTGTGCAAAAAAACCGAAACCGCTGACCCGTCCTTCCCTCGACGCTCCGATGTCTTTCGAGGTTGCCATGCGCATGATCTCTTTTGACATATTCGCCCAGATCAGCAACCAGCAAAAACCTCCAAAAAAGAGCTTGTTGGAAAAAATCGGCGATCAACAAAACCGGGATGAGAATAAAAAATCGATTACTTTTGCAACCGATGCCGTTATGAACGCCGATACCGGTGAAGAAATAGAACTCAGCAATCAGGTGCACAAGATTATTGCCACGACTGCCGCCAATAGTTTTCCCAATTATTCGGTCGTCGAGATGACTTCGGACAGCATCAACCAGGCAGACTTTGTCGTCATCGGCATTGTCAAGCAGGAAGGGTACAACAACCAGGACAAAAAACTCCTGCGTTTCTATCTCTCCGCGGTCGATATGAAGACCAGTCAGGTCAAGGCCCACGCCGAGGTCTGGATTGCCAATCAGGATCTGAAGCTGCAACCTACGCCCCTCTATTCCGACAGCCCCATGTTTATTCGCGATGACCGGTCGGAAAAGACGATCGCAACAGCGCAGGCCAACACGGGGGAATCGGTCGATACGGAATATTTTTCGACAATGGAGTCCAATGCCTTGCTGGCAGAGGCAAGCAAGGCGTATGACGGCGGAGATTATCGGCTGGCCGTTGATTTGTTTGGCAAGGCCGCCGTGCGTGAGGATGGTCAGGTCATGAAAACCTACGCCGGTCTGTATCAGGCATATATCAAACTCGGGCAGCCGGCCGAGGCCGAAGAGGCCTTCGCAAAACTCGCCGAAATCGGGATAAAAAACGGCACACTCAGTGTAAAATTTCTCTTTCAGGTCAACGATACCAGCTTTTTCGGTCAGCCGGAAGAACTCACGGAGTATGAAATCTGGCTTCGTCAGATTGCCGGGAAAATTGTCGAATCCCAATCCTGTGTAGAGATTTCCGGCCATGCCAGCAATTCGGGCCGTGCCGACTACAACAAGAAGCTGTCGGACAAACGAGCGCATAAGATCCAGAAGCAACTCCTCGGAGTCTCGGCCGGCATTGCGAAAAAGACGGTTGCAGTCGGGCGCGGTTTTGAGGAAAATATCGTCGGTACCGGCACTGACGACAGCCGTGACGCTATTGACCGGCGGGTGGAGTTCCGGGTCGTGGATTGTGACAAGTTATAACCCTTTAGAAGCATTCAACCTTGCGAGGGATAATGAGCGAAAAAGTATATTACATTGAAGCGGCCGATAACGAGCAGGACGAGCTCCTGTGCGAAAAACTCAAAAAACTGATCGAGGCGGAAAATCTGCTGGAAGGCATTGCTGAAAGAGATATCACCGCCGTAAAAACTCATTTCGGCGAGTCGAAGAAACTCGGCTATGTCAGGCCGCTGTACCTGAAGATGCTCGGCGATGCGATCAAAAGCCGGGGCGGTGTACCCTTTCTCACCGAGACCTCGACGCTGTACAAAGGGAACCGCAGCGACGCCATCAGCCATATCGCCCATGCCCACAGTCAGGGCTTTGGTTATGATGCGACGGGCATGCCCATCATCATGTCCGACGGCCTGTTCGGCGACGAGGAATGTGTCGTGCCGATCCGGGGGAAGGCGTATTCATCCGTTCAGGTCGCCTCGCTGTTGGCCAAATGCAACGCTCTGGTGGTGGTGTCCCATTTTACCGGCCATCTGGCCGCCGGCTTCGGGGCATCCCTGAAAAACCTCGGCATGGGCTGTGCCAGCCGCAAGGGAAAAATGGCGCAGCATTCGACGGCCAAGCCAAAGATCGTCAAAAAGAAGTGCACGGTTTGCGGCACCTGTGTCAAATGGTGCCCGCAGGAGGCGATCACCCTGCAGGACGACTCGGCGTTGATCGAAGCCGGCAAATGCATCGGCTGCGGAGAGTGTCTGGCGATGTGCCGCTTCGATGCCGTGAAGTATAACTGGGGGGCGACCTATGAAGATCTGCAGAAGAAGGTGGTTGAGCACGCCATGGGTGTCTGCTCGCTGTTTCCGGGCAAGAGTCTGTTCATCAATGTGCTGACGCGAATCTCCAAGGACTGCGATTGCATGGGCCATGCCTTTGAAAAGGTCGCGCCCGATATCGGCATCCTGGTGGCGCGGGATCCGGTGGCCCTGGATGCCGCCTCTCTTGAGCTCGTGGAAAAAACGGCCGGAAAGACGCTGGCGCAGCTGGCCTACGACATCCCCTACCGCTTTCAGATCGATTACGCCGAAGAGCTTCAGTTCGGTAGCCGGGACTATGAACTGATCAGATTCTGAAAGTCAATCGACTTTTGCCGGTCCAGGAGTCACCATGTCCAAACAAGAAATAAATTTCTAAGGGACTAAAATCCTTGAGGTGGTGGCTCGAATTTCATAATAAACTCGGTCCAGCGCCTCGGCGGATCGATGATCTCGGCGCCGACGGATTTGCCGGCGCCCTGAACGATCGACCATCTGGGTCTGACCGTAATTTTGAAATTCTCACCCCGTCCGCTGACGATAAAGGTCATTCTCGTCGGCCGCCCGCCTTTTCGCCGTTGCAGGTCGCTCACGCCTATTCCGAATCTGGAGGCATCGACAACTGCACCCTGAAGGAAACCTACTCCATCGGATGCGTCGACCGAAAGGTTGCTTATCCTTAGACGCTGGTATCTTCTTTTCTCCATTTTCTCCGCTCCCGTCAGATCGCTGCTGTCGTTGATATCATGGGGAAGGTCGTCATAGAAAAAAGGCTGGCGAGGGCGCGCCAGCCTTTCTTCGGCTTGATGAGCCGAAATATCAACACCAAAAGAAGGTTATGATTGATATAAAATATAATCCATCTAATGTCCAGGGAAATCGACGGCAGTGCTGAAAAGGAAGGTGTATGGAGCCGTGAGACCTGGCCGTATGGCTCAGGTCTGAGCAAGCGGAGATGGAGGCGAGGGCGCTTTTTTGAAGGCAGGGGAAATCCCCTTGGTGATCCTGACGTTTTGCAACCAAGCTTGTTTCCGACGTATGCAGGAATCAGTCGTTCAGGCGCAGGAATTAAGGCTTTTCTTTGTGCTCATCTATACGCTGCAATCCCTCCATTATGATTCCCATGAAGCCGCCGATAGGCGGGGCTTTGTCCAGTTCTTTGGGAATCCCTTTGGTGTAAATGAAATGGCCGTTTTTCACACCCACCAGGGCAAATATCGCCTCCTTGTTGCGCAGTTCGAGAAAACGGGCGTGGACGATTTCGCCTTCCTTGAAGAAGACCATGGCCTTGCCCTGTTCGAGGATCAGATCAAATCTGCCGGTTTTCTGGGACGAATTGATAAGCTGGAAAAGATCAACGGTGGAAATTTCCGAAAGTTCCCCGGTCATTCCCGAACTGATCTTTCCCGACCGGAGACTCATGGTCTGTGCCCGCTTGACCAGAAGCTTGAAGAGGAAGATCTGGAGGATTGGATATTTTTTTAGAACATGCTTAAAATTTTTTGTACTCAGGATGGCTACTTCGGTGTCGGCAGAGGAGTGGATGGAACTGGTCACCGGTTCGCCCGAAAGAAGGCTCATTTCACCAAAAATCTCTCCCGTGCCCATCTCTGCAAGCCGAGAACGGTCATCGGCGATAACCGCCACCTGGCCGGACAGAACGATGTAGAGATGGCTGCCGGGTTCGCCTTTTTTGAGAATAACCTTGTCGACCGGGATGGTCTTGAGCTCGAGAAGAAGGGTGAGGTCGCTCAAGGCGTCGTCATCCAGGGATTCGAAGATATCGAGATTTCGCAATACGCCAAAGAACTTATCGAGGTGCTGCCTTTTGCGTCGTTCTTCCGTCTCGTTGAGCAACTTCATCTGCAGCGTGGCAAAATCCTTTTCCTTTTTGAATTCAAAGTGGATCATGCCGCCGCAGCCACCGCAGTCGAATCGGGCATTTTGGCTGCCGAATCTGGAAAAGGTGCTGAAACTTTCCCGTGACGTGACTATTTTCGATATCTCGGCGGTAAGAAAGAGGCAGCTCGGTTTGAAGGATGGAACGGATAGGCTGTAGTTGACGACTTTCAGCTCTTCACCGAGATTATAAATGGGACAGGATTTTTCGCCGGTGACGATAAATATTGCATCACGGTATTTTACTTGCTGTTTCACGATACGCTTCCTTAATTAGTGGGTCAAACAAAGGCAATGAAGAACGTCTTGTCGCCGGACTGGAGGAGGGCCGGTGCATCTGTTGCCGCTGCTGCATTCCTGCAGGAGAGGTCGGGGGGAAGCCGGAGAATGCTTGCGGTGCCGGATCCGGAAAAATAACCGGAACCCGGCTGGTTATGGACAAGATGAAAAACATGAAAAATTCTGGCAATGATACGAATGGACGGGCAAATCAACCGGCTCCTTTGATAGTGTCATACGATGGGCAGGAAATGGCTGAGATTTTGTATCTTGTGCTCCAATCATGCCGGAGGGCAATGATCTCCTCGAATATGGCCTTGAAGTCTCTTTTCTCAATGTTGAAGTCGAGTGCCATATCTTCTATTGTTTGCAGATCATTGCGGGAAGGATTTTTGCTGTGGCAGAGGATGGCAACGAGTTCGGCAAGATTCAACAGCGTGGCGATCTCCCTGGTTGTCGACTCGCCCAGTTCATCTGAACCCAGCGTGCCATGAAAACCGGCTGCCAGGGCGAACTGGGCCGGGAGCCCCCAGTCCAGAAAAAGCTCGACAGTCAAATCCGCACTGTCCAGACCGAAAGCCTCTTTTTCCAGCAGTTGCATTTGGGAGAAAGATGGATTTTGGTCAATAAGAGACGAATATTCTTTAGGGAAAAGCGTGGCAAACGCCAATTCTCCGGTATGGGCGAGCAGGCCGCAGATAAAAAGCTCGTCCGGGCTGCTCCCTTTCACATGGCCGGCGATGGTTTTTGCCGCCAAGGCCATGGAAAGAGACTTCGACCAGAAATCCGAGTAGTTGAAACTCTGGCATTTACCTTCCTTGTTATGAGATATCAGCGAGAACCCCAGAGCCAGATTGACAACCGTTTTTATCCCCAGTTTTACGGTTGCCTTCTGGACTGAGGCCACCTGAATGCCGGTGGACATGAGAGCCGAATTGGCATACCTGATGAGTTCTGCAGACAATGCTGGATCAGTCTGGATTCTTTCGCCGATATCGTGCAGGGACACCGATTCGCTCTGGCAAAGACGCATCACATCCAGGGCCGTTTCGGAAGGTGTGGGAAGCTTT
>Ga0154407_1046_pt1 | contig 20510 bp, 19 predicted proteins | sample RifGroB2_FD_115911 | JGI IMG/M metagenome (GOLD analysis project Ga0154407, IMG submission 115911) | Desulfobacterales bacterium GWB2_56_26
GAGTACGAGGTCAACCGACTGTTCGACACCGGCGTGGCCAACCTGCTCTTTCCCAAAGATATCTATCATCTTGATCTATCCTCCATTAAGGACGAGCTGCTGCACCGCTTCCGGAAACAGATCGAAAACGAATGATGAGTCCATAAGCGTCTTCCCGACTTGAAAATTACAGAACCAAGCCGCAAAGGAAATGGCAGGGAAAATATCAAGTTAATTTACTTTCGTCTCATAAAATTTAAAGTTGTAAAAACCATATATCTCAAGGCGCGGAGAGTGTCTTCTGTTATAATGGATATTCCAAAAACAGATATAAGTACAAGGAAATCAGAGCCAATGGCTAACATGAAGTACAAAATCACTCCCTCTGCATTGGCAATCTCCCTGTTTTGGTCTGCTGTTATTCCTTTGATAATACCATTGAAATTCTCCTCGGACAGATTGCACCAACTCCTGCAATTTTCGAGTCTTATTCTCCTGTTCCTGGTCATGCTGTGGATATGCAACCGGATAGGAAAACAGAAGATCCCGCTCCAAGCACCTCGAATCAAGCTGCCGAGCACGTGGCTCATGATCGGCGCCATCTCGATCTGCGCAATCATTTGGTCGATATATGGCTTTGTTTTCTATCCTGGCATAATTACTTGGGATTTTTACGTTCAATGGCATGAGATGTCGGGGAAGATCCCTTTATCGGATTGGCATCCCGCATTCCACACCCTTCTCATGTGGGTAGTTACCCGGATCTGGTTTTCGCCGGCCATAGTGACTTTGGTACAAGTAGCGGCGATGTCGGTACTTGTGGGAATAACCGCAGTCCGGTTGGCGCAAAACGGAGTACCGCTCATGATAGTCGCTCTGATGGTGCTGTTTTATGCCTTCTTTCCCTTAAACGGTTTTTATGCGGTATCGCTTTGGAAGGATATCGGCTATGCCCTCGCCTTTTTCTGGCTCAATATTCTTCTATTTGATGTCGTCTTCTCCAAGGGAAGCATCCTGGCAAAAAGATCTTTTCAGATGCTGTTCTTCCTTGCCCTGTGCTGTGTGGCCTTGATACGGCACAATGGATTGATTCCCGCTTTCGGTTCGCTGTTGGTGTTGTTGGCGATCTACTTCCGCTCGCAAAGCAAGCCCATCCTCTTATTAATGGTAGCCCTTGCCGCCTTTATTTTCTTGTTTAAAGGACCGGTCTTTCATCTGCTCAAGGTCAATGTGACCGACAAGAATGTCTTGAAAGCCCATTTACCAATTCAACACATTGGCGCCGTGCTGCATGCCGGCGGTGATATCACCCAGGAAGACAAGGTCTTCCTGGCGCAGATAATGCCGTTGTCGTACTGGAAGAAGGCCTACGACCCTCGTTCCTGCATGCCCCTTATCTTTGGAAAAGACAAAAACGGTACTCCCTATCTGGATGGGGATTTTCTTAAAAACCATGAAAACTATCGAAAGTTCCTTTCGGTGTGGACAAGAACAGCACTCACCAACCCCGCTCCCATAATGAACTATTACCTCTACGGCACCGAACTGCTCTGGCGTATTCACACCCGTTACAGTCCCTTTGTCATAGCGGATGAAGATCTGGCCGAAGACCATCTCTATTCCGGGTACAAGCCCTCACAGAAATTAAGCAAACATGTCGGACCGGTTGGAAGTTTTCTGATACATCTTATCAATAACCATGCAACAGGATGGCTTTTCCATAGAGGCGCTTTCTATTTCTGGACCAGCCTGTTCTTTTTGAGCTTACTCGCGCTCCGTGCCGACAAGGTGTCCATCATTGCCATCGTTGCCCCCATGCTTTTGCAGGCCTTCACCGTTGCCGCTTTTCCCTTGGTGCAAGACACGCGATTCATGTTTCCCATAATTTTGGTGACCCCTCTTCTCATTTCACTGTTCTTTTCCAACCGATTGACAGCTTCTGCAGGAACGCATATCGCTTCCTCTTGAAGACAAAAAAAGGCTTCTCCCTCGCGAAAATCCCGCGGCGGAGAAGCCTTGTCCCGGCTGAAATCTTTGTTCGGCAACCGGCCGACTCTACGGCATCACTCTGTTCTCGGTGAGACCCATCAGGACAATGTCGATCCGGCGGTTTTTTTGGCGGCCTTCGTGACTGTCGTTGCTGGCAATCGGCCGGAATTCGCCGTAACCGGCGATGGAAATATTGCCCGGGGAAAAGTCGAAATTGCCGAGGAAAATCTTCATGATGTTGGACGCCCGATCGAGGGATAGCTCCCAATTCGTTTTATAACGGCCTTTGGGCAGAATGGCATTATCGGTGTGGCCTTCGATGCGTATCTGGTCGGCAAAGGGCAATATCGCCCGGGCTATCTTGCCGACGGAGGGTAAGGACTCCTGCTTGACCACCGCACTGTCCATTTCGAAAAAGGCATCCTCCTCCATCCTGATCACCAGTCCTCGCGCGGATTCATCCACCGCGATTTCGCCTCCCAGCTGCAGGGGCTTCAAGGAGATCAATATCGATTTTTTAATATCCCGGACTTCGTCGACACTGAGGTTGAGCTTTTTGATCATCCCGGTTTCTTTGCTTCTATGGTCGGCCTCTTCGTTGACCATTCTGGTGTTTATGGGCGGCCGCGGCATAACCTGCACCGCGGGAATAGGCAGGAATTCAGCGCTCAAGGCCTTGGATTTGCTCATATTGAAAGCGCTCTTGTACGATTGCTGTACCTCCTCCACCTTCTTCTTATCGACTTGCGACATTGCATACAGCGTCACAAATACGGCAAACAACAGGGTGATGAAATCGCCGTAGGAGACCAACCATCGTTCATGGTTCGGTGGTTTTTCAGGACTTTTTTTCCTCGCCATCCTCTATCTCCTAGTCCGCCTTGCCTTCGGAAGATTCGCCGCCTTCATGAATGTACGATTTGAGCCGCTCTTCAATGAACCGGGGATTGCTGCCGCCGAGAATGCTGGTAATTCCGGCAATGATGAGCTCCTGTCTCTGGACCTCTGACTTTATCCGGAGCTTGATTTTGGTAGCGAACGGCAGACAGATAATATTGGCAGTCACCAGACCATAGATGGTGGCCACGAAGGCCACGGCTATCCCCGCTCCCAACTTGGAAGTGTCCGCCAGATTGCTCATGACGTGGATAAGGCCAAGTACGGCGCCGATAATACCGATGGTCGGCGCATACCCGCCCGCCGCCTCATAGAATTCCGCGCTCAACTTGGCGTGTTCTTCATAGGTCCCCACGTCGACCTCCAGAATATCCCGGATATCCTTGGGCTCGACCCCGTCGACACAGAGGGCGATGGCTTTCCGCAAAAACCGGTCTTTGGTATTGTTGCCGTCCTGTTCAAGCGAGATGATGCCATTTTTCCGGGCCTTATTGGCCAGATCGATGATGATGGCGATTGTTCCCTCCAATCTTTCCGGAGGAGAAAGCAGCATCTTGACATCCTTGACCGCCTTGACTGCCGTATCCATGGGAAAACTGACGAAGGCCGCGCCAAAGGTACCCCCTAGCACGATTATCGCCGCGGTGGGTTGGATGAGCGCCTGCATATGAAGGCCTTCCATAGCGGCTCCGCCGACTATCGCGCCCAGCCCCATAACCAATCCAATTATTGTTGCAGTATCCATAAATCAAAAAATGTTCTTACTCTTCGGCTCTTCCGCCTCAGAAACAAAGGAATGAAAATTCGAAAACATATGCAACGGACCAACTTACTCGGATGCACCTCTTTCCTGGACGAGTCCGTCCGGTTGTTCCAACCTGCGCTGAATTACTACGCGGTAATCTATTATTTTTTCCACTACTTCGGATGCTTTTTCGAGAACCAGATAATAATCGCCGTTAATAAGGCATATAGTCGTATCGGGGGCTTCTTCGATAGTTTTAATCAAATCGGGATTGAGATATATCATCGTCCTGTTGAGACGGGTGAGTTGAATCATAAGGGAGGAGTCTCTTCTGCAGTCGACTTTGATTGAAATTTTATAATGTTATAAAAGTCCCGAATTGAATGTTCTTCATGAAAGAGCCTATCTTTCCCGAACACCTTTGTCAAGGCAATCGTCTTAACCGGTTTTCCTTAGGCGATCACCGTGAGCAGCATGAAACTGTGGGAAAACCGGCCCGATTCCGGGACGAAGCACAGCACCCGGTCGCCGTCCCGGAGCCTGCCGGATTTGAGCAGCCCCTCCATGAGCAGGTAGATCGAGGCGCTGCCGATGTTGCCGACCTCATAGAGGTTGGTAAACCATTTCTCATAGGGGATTTCAAAGCCCGCCCCTTTCATGCCTTGGTAAAACCGGTCGCGGAAGTAATCCGACGAATAATGGGGCAGATACCAGTCGATGTCGTCTGGACGAAGACCATGTTTTTCGGCGATCGCCGGCAGCGCTCTGGCCATGGCGGTGGGGACGATGTGCGTATCGAGGAGTTTCACGTCCTGGCGCACGGCCATAAGGTTCTGCCCGGCCGCGGCCAGGCTGCCTTGCCCGTCCCGCCAGCCCTGCATGCGGCCGTCGTCCAGTCTTCTGCCGCCGGCATACATGCAGGTGGCAAGTTCGCCGGCGTAGGAGCGGTTTTCGATCCATTCCACCCGGTAGCAGAGACCGGTCGCACTTTTCCGGCCGGAGACAAAGGCCGCTCCGGCGCCGTCAGAGAGCATCCAGCGGAGAAAATCGGCGTCGAAACCGAGGATCGGCTTTTTCTGCAGGTCGTCTTCCGGCTCGGTCTCGGCGGCAAAAAAGCCCGCATTCATATAGGAGGAGGCGATTTCCGAACCGGTTGCCACCGCGTTCTGTACCGCCCCCGTGGCGACATTCAGGCAGGCATATTTCAGGGCGGTCACCCCCGCAAGACAAATTCCGGCGGTGGTCACCACCTCGCAGGGCGGCAGGCCCAACTCGCCTGCTACCATGACCCCGTGGCCGGGCATGAGCAGATCGGGGCTCGCCGAGCCGCAGCATAAACATTCGATGTCGGTTAAGGAGAACTTCGCGGAAGGCGTGAGCTTTCGTACCGCCTCGGCGGTCAGCTGGGCGTTGGTATGGGTCGCCCGGCCTGTTTCCGGGTCGAGAGCATAGTACCGGGTAGTGATCTTGTTGTTGGCGAGAATCCGGCGCCTGGTCCGCGAGGGGATATTGCCAATCCGGCCGAGGACCTCTTCGATGCGATCGTTGTCCACCGGCTGATTGGGGAGAAAGGAAGCGATATCATTGATAAAGATGTTCATGTTCAACTCTTCTTGATATGATGGTGCAACTGTTTCATGAGATCGGAATAGAGGGTATAAAATTCCTTCGGGGCAAGCCGGGTCGGCAGCACCGCATTGGAAAAGGTGTAATAATCGAGATCGGTGAGGGTGATTTCTTGCTGCAGCTGGCGGAAAAGCGGGGTTCCCGGGATCGGCGTAAGAATCGACGGAATCGGCAGGGCGATGGGCGAACTGTCAATGAACCGGCCGAGCCGTTCGAAGTCTTCGCGGTCGTAGTCGGGAGAAATGATGAAATCACCGATCACCCGGATGCCGATCTCGGCCAGGATCGAGAGCGCCGTAAGGTTCTTGGCCAGACTGCTGCGCTTGTTCATCCGGTCAAGGCGGCCATCGTCGATCTCCTCGAAACCGATGACCACCGCGGAAAGTCCCGCTTCATGCCACAGTCGCAGGAGATCGGGGTCGGCCACCACGGTATCGGCCCGGACATCGGCCACGAATTTCTTGCCGAGCGAAAGTTCGATGATCCGCGTAGCAAGCATCCTGGCGGCTGCCCGGTCGCCGAAGGTGTTGGCGTCGACGAAGCGGATGAGCGGAATATCGCCCAGGAGGTCGATGTCGCGGAGAATCGCCTCGGCGCTGTGGCCGAGGTACCGGCCGTCGGTCAGCGACGGGATGGAACAGAAGGCGCAGCAATGGGTGCAGCCGAAGGCGGTGACGACAAAACCGACCTTGCCGCCCACCCCGCTCATCACATACTTGTCGCGATGGGCTTCGACCAGGTCGTAGCGCGGCGGCAGTTCGTCGACCAGATCGGCCTCCGAGTATTTCCGGAGTGAAGGGCTGAATACCCCTCCCTGCCGCACCCGGACCACGCCCGGGATGGCAGGCGTGCGCCCCGCAGCCAAGTCATCAACCAGCAGCCGAAAACTCAGTTTGCCGAGACCCATCACGATATAATCGATGCCCTCCCGGTTAAAGTAGGCGGGATCGCAGGAGGCGTGGTGGCCGCCGACAACAACGATGGGGCTCTTGCCGGCAAACCGTTTTTTGATCTCGCCGGCCAGTCTGATCACCGTATTGGCCTCGCAGGTGACTGCGGTAAAGCCGACCAGGTCCGGGCCCCCGTCCGCGGCCAGCTTTTCCATGCCTTCCGGCTCGGCCTTCAGGTCGACGATCCGCACCTCGTGACCGGCCAGGTTGCCGGCCAGCACCGAAAGCGCCAGCGGCTCGCCCCGGAAGATCATCTTGAGCGAGGTGATGCCGTATTCCTCTTCGGGAATGGATCGCCCGCAGTTCGGCGGATTGACGAGAACTATGTTCATGGGACGGATTTCCTTGTGTTCAGGGACGTTTCCTCTTGGCGGCGGCATAGAGAACGCCGCAGATCGTGGCGGCAAGGCCGAAGGCTAAAAGGCCCAGGGTCTCGGGCAGAATCTCCCGCAGGCCGCCGCCGCGGAGCAGGAGGTCGTAAAATCCGCTCTCGCCCCAGTAGAGCGGCGAGATCAGGCAAATCGGCCGGAGGAATTCGGGCAGGGCGTAGACCGGCACCATGATGCCGCCGATGGCCGCGCCGATGACGATGGAGACCGGGGCAAAGACCGCGATCTGCTCGTAGGTCCTGCCGATCATCCCGAGGCAGATGCCGTAACCGCAGGCGGCGGCGATGATGCCAAGCAGCACCAGCAGCAGGAGCAGCGGTTCTCCCCCTGGATCGAAGGCCGGCAGCCCCAGGAGAGGCAGGATAAAGATGCCCGCCCCGACGATGACCGCGAACTGGACCAGGCAGACCGCCATGTACGCCAGAATCTTGCCGGAAACGACGGTGAGGTAGCTGACCGGCAGGACCCGCAGGCGCAGGAGCGTTCCCGAATCCCGTTCCTTGATGAGCGAGCCGGCCAGCGGCACGGCAATAAAAAATATGCCGAAGATCGCCCAGGCCGGGACATTCTGCTGGACGGCGGTCGGCTGGCGGGTAAACTGCATCGCCGAGATGAAGTGTTCCGCCACCGGAATGAAGGCGGTCTCCTCGAACAACTGCGGCAGCAGTTCCCTGGCGTCCAGCTTCGGCAGGGGAAAGGCCTGCAGCATCTGGGGACTTACGCCTTCGCCAATCTTTTCGGGCAGGAGGGCCAGGCTGTGTTCGACCAGAAGCCGGGTCTGCACCCCCGCGACCACCCGATCGAGCGCGGTGCGCACCGCCGCCCGAAAACTGCCGTGCACCGTCGGATCGAACCAGACGAGAATCTCAGGGATAGCGGCGATAGCTTCTTTCTCCCGCTCCGGAAAAAGGTGGTGGGCAACCTGCTGCCGGGCGGCTTTATCGGCGATGTCGCTGAGCCCTGCCGGCAGGACCACCCCGAACTGATAGCGGCCGGCCGCCACCAACCGGCGAACCCTCTCGGCCGAAAGGTCTGCACCGTCCAGCTTCGTAACCAGCCGGAGCGTATCGATCCGACTGAAAAGATCGCGAATCTCGGTGCCGATCGCCCCTTTATCATTGTCGACGAACAGCACTTCGACGGTGGTGGTCGTCACCTTCTCCTGAATGAGGGTAATGACGATCACCAGAAACGCCGGCATGACAAAAAGCAAAACCAGGCCGGCCCGGTCGCGGACGAGCAGGAGGAGTTCCTTGGCTATCGAAGCGGAAAGCTTTACGCCGATCATCGTCACTCCCGCAGGTGTTCGCCGGTTTTTTTCAGGAAAAGCTCGGCCAGATTATCGCATCCCTCGGTCTGGGCAACCAGATCCTCCGGCGTCCCCTCGGCCACGATCCGGCCCAGGTCGATGATCACCACCCGCCGGCAGAGGCGCTGGACCTCCTCCAGATAATGGGAGGTATAGACCATCGCCATCCGCTCGCTGTTGAGGGCGGCCAGTTTTTCCATGATCAGATGGCGCGACTGGGCATCGATTCCCACTGTCGGCTCATCGAGAAAAAGCAGTTCCGGCTCATGGATGAGGCCCACGATCAGATTGATACGCCGCTTCATGCCCCCGGAATAGGCGGCCACCTGTCGGTTCCGCTTGTCCCAGAGGCCGAACATGTCGAGGTAGTATGCGGCCCTCTCCCGCAGCTCTGCCCGCGTCAAGCCATACATCCGGCCGAAATAGGCGATGTTTTCATAGCCGGTCAACCGGTCGTAGAGAGCGATATCCTGCGGCACCAGGCCGATCCTCTGCCGGACTGCGCCGGGGTTCCGGCAGGCGTCTATTCCGCCTATATCCAGCGACCCTTGTTGAGGCCGCAGCAAGGTGGTGAATATCGAGATGAGCGTGGTCTTGCCGGCACCGTTCGGGCCGATCAGGCCGCACAGCTCGCCCGGCCGGAGGGTGAGGGAGATGCCGTTTACGGCCGGCACGTGGCTGCCGGCATAGGTGAGAAAAAGATCCCTGCCTTCCAGGAGCGGCTGATCGTTCACCGGGGTCATGTCAGCGCGGGGGCATTGCCCCCATTATCGGATCGGTCAGGAGGGGCGAATCTTATCGAAATTGCCACGGACCTCCCCGAAGGCTCAATGCAGGAGATTCTGGATGTCGCCATAGATTTCCTTCTCGGTCCGGGCGCATTCGCGCAGGATCCCGGCAAGTTCGCCGTAGGTATCGCCCGGTCTGGCCCGGCCTTTGCAAAGCCTTGCCCCGGAGACGGCAAAGCGCCGCCAGGTGTCGCCGACCAGGGTCATTCGTTCGGACAGTTGAAGAAGCGGCGCGATCCCGGTCAGTTCCGCCGCCTCCTGGAGAAAGGCCGCATACATGAAGCGGAAGCCGCCTCCGCCGGTACCGATCTCCTCCTGCATCCGGATAAGCTGGCCGAGGTGGAGCAGAGCCGACTCCTCGCCCAGTTTCTTCGGCCATTTTTCCAGCCGGTCGGCGAGAAAGGCAATACCCCTTACGCCGAGAAAAGGCACCGGGGTGCGCAGCATGGTTTTGCAGACCGCAGCCAGTCCCTGCCGGACGGCGGCGGCCATGTCGGGGCTTTCCGGCACCGACTCCAGATAATACATCGCCCCCTTCGGCGCGAGGCTCCCCTGGGCGAACCGGGCCCGCTGCAGATCTTCCCTGCGGCAGCGCACCACATTCTCAAAAACCGGATCGCTGATCAGGTAATCATCGCCGTCCCGGCCGATCACCACCAGATTGTGCATGTTGAAGTGAAAGCGGAAGGCCGGCGGGAAATAGGGCAGCCAGTACGCCCCGGTCTGGCAGCCGACCGGAATGTTCTGCGCGAGCTTTTCATCGAGGGTCGCCATAGCCTCATCCTGCGAGCGGAACTTCTGCCGCCGGATTTTCACCCCCAGCCGCTTGGTGACATTACCGAGGATATTGCCGACAGCGCAGCGAAAGGTGGTAAGCGGCAGTTTATTGATCCGGATAAACGGCAGATAGCCGAAAAAAAGGCCCTCGCCGATGCCGAAGGCCAGGGCCTCGGAGCAGGAAATATGATGAAAATGGAGGAGATTGGCGGTCACACCGCTTTCGCAATGGGCCGACTGCCGGTGGGGAAAGGGGATGAGGGCGTCCATTAGCGGGGTCTGATCTGCTCGGGAGTAAAGGAGTCGGGAACGGTTTGCACCTCAGCGACGGACACCTTGAAGACCGTGGCATAACGGCGGAGAATCCGCTCGGGCAGCCGGGCAAAAACCTTCGGTCTGCGGTGGCGTTTCACCCGCCACCTGGCCATGCCCACGTAGCTGGCCAACAGGCCGACATCCATCTGGTGCCTGGCCTGATAGTAGGCGATGGGGCTTAGCTCGCCGCTTTTCACCAGCCGGTGCGCCTTTGCCGTTTCCGCCGCGATGGTGGCCCAGGCCTGGTCGTTGACGATATTCTTGGCCTCCCAGCCAAGACTCGGCGCAAGGGTGTACCTGCCATTGCCGTCCACGGCATAGCAGACCTCATGGCCGTAGTCGCCGATCATGCCGTTATCCTGGGGGACTTCTTCTACTTTCATGTCAGCTGCCGCCACTATCCGGCCTGGGGACCGCGTAACTGCGCCATCTGCCCCCGAAATTCAGATTATCCGAACAACACCATAAATTCCGGAGAAAACTAGCAGCAAGGCTGGTGAGTGTCAATTTTTTAATCACGGGCCGGCAAGAATCGCCCCCCATCACGGACAGGCGGAGAGGATTTCCCGCTGCATTTCTTCGATCACCGCGACCGGATCCGCCGCCCGGGTGATCGGCCGGCCGACCACCACATGGTTGGCTCCGTTTTTCAGCGCCAGCCCGGCGGTGACAATCCGTTGCTGGTCGTCGTCGCCGTCCATGATATTGGCCCCGGGTCGAATGCCGGGAGTGACAATCAGGAGTTTTTCGCCCAACCCCTGACGCAGTTTTTCCGCCTCGAGGCCGGAGGAAACCACCCCGTCGCAACCCAGTTCAAGCGCCCTTTTCGCCCGGAAATAGACGAGATCGGCAACCGAGCCGGTCATGCCCATGGCCCGCATATCCTCTTCGCCGAAACTGGTCAGGACGGTGACGGCGAGCAGCCGGAGGTCGCCGCGGGCGGAAACTGCCGCCCGGATGATGGGATCGTTGCCGTGAATGGTGGCAAAACTCACGCCGCGGTCGCCCACCTGCTGTACCGCCAGCTTGACGGTTTCCGGGATGTCGAAAAATTTCAGGTCGAGCATGACCTTATGGCCGCGATCGACCAGCCAGTCGACCGTTTCAAACCAGCTGCCCATGAACAGCTGCAGGCCGACTTTATAGAAGGTGCAGCGGGACTCGCATTTTTTCACTATGGCTTTCGCCTCTTCCGGACTGTTCACATCGAGGGCAACGATTATTCGTTCCTGCAATGGTATCTTTTCGCTCATTTTACTCCCTTATTCTCAATCTCCGGCAATCGCCTGTCCGGGGATAACCCGGATTTCTCATGAACATTGTGTCGATTTTCGAAAATTCGTTTAGACCATCGTGTTAACCTCGTTTTGATTCTTATCTGAAATCGTGCACAATGTTCACCAAAGGCCAGCCGATCTCACCGCGTCTGCAGCGTTGCAAAGCTTGGTGCATAGGCCAACTATGGCACCAAGCTTTGCGCCTCGCATACACGGCAACCTCGGCTGGTGAGAAATCCGGGACAACATCGCTTTCTTTTACCTGCTTCGGCATTCTTTGGCAAGTTTGCCGCAGTCGGCCCGCGCTTCCTTTACAATTCTGTTTATGTAATATATAATCATCTCATAATAAGAAGACTCTATTGCTCTTTCTTATCGGCAACTTGCATTGGCCCTCGCCAAAGTGTAATCGAGATAAAAAACGAAAGGAGATGCCTATGACTGTCAAAATTTTCATCAAAAGAAAAGTTTCTCCGGCAAACGTCCTCGATTTGACCGTGCTGCTGAAAAAACTTCGCAGTCTCACGCTTAATCAAGCCGGTTATATATATGGTGAAACTTTGAAGAGAGTCGACAAACAGGATGAATGCATGGTCATCAGCACCTGGCGGTCGATCGACGATTGGAATGCCTGGCTTAATAACGACGAACGCATCTCCATTCAACGTGAAATAGATAATCTCCTCGGCGAAAAGACCGAATACGCCGTCTACGAGGTATAACCGCCAGGCCAGGTCCGCTTTATTTTTCTTCCGGTATTCAAAAACCAACTGTACCGCACCCGATCATTTGTGGTACAGTTGTCCCCCTATTTTCCGTTTTTCACAACTCTTCCGTATTCTCAATTTTATGTCACCGGGGATTAAATAATGACGTGTAATCAAAAAGATTTGGATTTTCCATTCTCTTTACTGGTTTGAATGTACAGGTCTCCTGGTGTAAAAATTCGGCTTTAGTTTTTCACCATACCAATTTTCAATTCGAGGCAAGAACGCAATGATATTCGAAGGTGTAAAGCTTATGATCGTCGGCATGACAACCGTCATGCTTTTTCTTGGTCTGATGATTTATTTCATCAACCTGGTCGCTCGATTAACTAAAAATGTGGCCATGCGCGAACTTGAGGCCATGAAGCGGGAACGCGAGCTCCTGGCGCAAAACAGAAAAAAGGTCAAGGAAACGGTTGTCGACAATGGTGATGAGGATATCGCGGTTATCGCCGCCGCCGTTGCCGCCTTCGAAGCTGAGCGTATTGCCCGGGCATAGCCCTTTTGCAGGTCGTTTTATTCGGTCACGGTTGTATTTTCGGTCACAGTTGCACAAAACCAAGGACAAAAACAAGCGAGGAGAGAAACGGTGAGTAAAAAAGTCATTCAATTCATGGACACGTCTTTTCGGGACGGCTTTCAATCCGTCTTCGGTGCAAGGGTATTAACCGACGACTTCATGCCTGCGGTCAAGGCCTCCGTGGATGCGGGGATTACCAATATCGAGGCCGGCGGCGGAGCCCGGTTTCAGAGCCTGTTTTTCTACTGCAATGAATCCGCTTTCGACATGATGGACCGTTTCCGCAAGGAAGTCGGACCGGACGTCGCCCTACAGACCCTTGCCCGCGGCATCAACGTCGTCGCCCTCAGCCAGTGCCCCCGGGATATCATCGATCTGCATGCCAAGATGTTCAAGAAGCACGGTATGACCACCATCCGCAACTTCGATGCTTTAAACGATGTCCGCAACCTTGAATACTCCGGCGAACGTATCGCTCACCACGGTCTGCGCCACCAGGTGGTCGTTTCCATGATGGAGCTGCCTCCCGGCTGTAGCGGCGCCCATACTCCCGAATTCTACATCGACAGATTGAAACAGATACTCGATGCGGGCATCCCCTTCCATTCGATCTGCTTCAAGGATGCCTCCGGCACTTCCAACCCGCACAAAGTCTACGAGACGCTGAAGGCGGCGCGCAAACTCGTTTCCGCCGATACCATCCTCTGGTTCCACACCCACGATACCGCCGGCCTCGGCATCTCCCAGAACATGGCCGCCATCGAAGGCGGAGCCGACGGCGTGGACCTGGCTAAATCGCCTGTCAGCGGCGGTACCTGCCAACCGGATATCCTGTCGATGATGCACGCCATGAAGGGTACCGAATATACCCTCGATCTCGACTATGAAAAAATCATCCTTGCCGTGGAAGCCTTCGAGGAGGCGATGAAGGAATACTTCTTCCCGCCGGAGGCGAAGATGGTCTCGCCGATGGTCACCCTCTCGCCCATGCCCGGCGGGGCGCTCACCGCCAACACCATGATGATGCGCGACACCGGCACCCTGCATCTTTATCCGCAGGTCATCAAGGAGATGTCCGAGGTGGTCGCCCGCGGCGGTTTCGGTACTTCGGTCACCCCGGTTTCCCAGTTCTACTTCCAGCAGGCCTATCTCAACGTCACCCAGGGCAAGTGGAAGAAAATCAATCCGCAGTACGGCAACATGGTCCTCGGCTATTTCGGCCGGACCCCGGTGCCGGCCGATCCGGAGATCGTCAAAATCGCCTCCGAGCAGCTGGGCAAGCCGGTCTTCACCGAAAATCCCCTGGACATCCTGGAGCCCGGGATCCCCAAGGCAACTAAGATCTTGCAGGACAACAAGCTGCCGGTAACCGAGGAGAACATCTTCATCATCGCCAGCTGCGAGCAGAAAGGGCTCGATTTCCTGCTCGGCAAAGCGACTACCAACATCCGCAAGATCACCGACAAGAAGGAAGCCGATACCAAACCGGCGGCCAAGAAGAGTGCGGCCGCACCGGTTTCGGCCCCCAGCGGCCCGCGGAATTACACCATCACCGTCAATAACCGTCCGTACAACGTGACAGTGGCTGAAGGCGGCGCCATCCAGGCCGCACCTGCTCCCGCTCCCGCCGCCCAGCCGGCGACCGCCGCACCAGCCGGTGAAGGTCATCTGGTGGAGGCGCCGACCCCGGGCATCATCGTCAAGGTGCTGGTCGAAGTGGGCTCCATCGTTGCCAAGGATCAACCGCTGGTGGTGATGGAAGCGATGAAGATGGAATCCGAGGTGAATGCACCGATTGCCGGAAAAATCACTGAAATCCATGTTTCTTCCGGTGATGCCGTCCAGGCTTCCGATGCGCTCTTCACCATTGGTTGAATTCTAGAGGATCCCGGACCCTGTCCGGAATCCTTTTCCTCTTCGTTTGGGAAAATGTTATGAAAATCAGATTTTTCATGCTTCTTCTGCTCTGTTTGTCGAGTGTTCCGGTTTCCTCTGCGCTGGCCGCGGATGGCACCCTGGACATTATCTCGCCGACCGATGCCAAGATTGTCCGGGTGCTCGCCCAGCAGGATGGTTATGTCTACAGCGGCGACGAGATCGCCACCCTGAAAAAGGAGGACGGCACCGTCATCGTTCTCAAAGCCGGTGCGGCCGGGAAAATAACCAGTCTCAAGGCTGTCGCTTATCAGAAAGTCCATCGGGACGAAGTGCTGGCAACCATGACCGTCTCTCAGGTTGTTGCCGACCAACCAACGGTGGTTGCCGGGAAAAAATTGCCGCCCGTCTCCCAGCTTTTGTTCGATCTGGCAAAAACCACGGGTGTCTATGGTATCTATAAAGGACAAATGACACAGGACTGGACAGTCGGCATAGGCCGAGTGTTGATGATTTCGGTAGGCCTTGTCCTTCTCTTCCTTGGAATCTTCAAAGGTTTCGAACCGCTCCTTTTAGTCCCCATCGGTTTTGGCGCCATCCTCTCCAACATCCCGCTGGCGGGAATTGCCGAGCCGGGGGGGATACTCTACTATATCTATGAAGTAGGCATCACTACCGGGGTTTTTCCGCTGCTCATTTTTATGGGTGTCGGCGCCTTGACCGACTTCGGTCCGATGCTGGCCAATCCGAAAACCATTCTGCTTGGCGGGGCGGCCCAATTGGGTATTTTCGTCACTCTGCTGGGCGCGCTCTTTCTTTCCGATGTCGTGCCCGGCATCAACTTTTCCCTGCGTGATGCCGCCTCGATCGGGATTATCGGCGGTGCCGACGGTCCGACGGCGATCTTCCTGTCCAGCCAGCTCTCTCCACGGCTGCTCGGGTCTATCGCCATCGCCGCCTATTCCTACATGGCCCTGGTACCACTGATCCAGCCGCCGATTATGAGGTGGCTGACCACGGAAGAAGAACGAAAAATCAAGATGGTACAATTGCGCCATGTCTCGAAGCTGGAAAAAATCATCCTGCCCATGCTGGTGCTCGGTATCTGCACCTTGCTGCTGCCTTCCGCCGCCCCGCTGATCGGGATGTTCATGTTCGGCAATCTGGCCAAGGAATGCGGCGTGGTCGACCGGCTTTCCGACACCATTAAAAATTCGTTGATGTACACGGTTATCGTCTTCCTCGGCCTCGCGGTCGGCAGCAAGCTGTCCGCCGACAAGTTCCTCAATATCGAGACGTTGGGCATCCTTTGCCTGGGCATGATCGCCTTCGGCATCGGCACCGCCGGCGGGCTGCTGATGGCCAAGCTCATGAACAAGATGTCGAAAACCCAGATCAATCCGCTGATCGGCGCTGCCGGCGTCTCCGCGGTGCCGATGGCCGCCCGGGTGGTCAACAAGGTCGGTCTCGAAGCCAATCCGCAGAATCATCTGATCATGCATGCCATGGGGCCGAATGTTGCGGGAGTCATCGGCTCTGCGGTAGCCGCCGGTGTTCTGCTGGCGCTGCTGTAAAAGATCATTTTCGCAAACAACAAAGGGGCTGCCCGAATCGGGCAGCCCCTTCTTTTTTTTCTGCCAGAACACCGGCTGACCTTCATCCGACCGTTTTCGCTACAATCTCCCGATCAAAGTAATTGACCGCCATCCCGGCATCGACCACGATGGTCTGACAATTGATGCCCGACGCCCGGTCGGACAGCAGGAAGGCCGCAGTATCCGCCGCCTCCCGGGTGGTGAGCGCCTTTTTCCTCAGCGTTGCCTTTTCGGCAAAGAGATAACTGTCGATGTAGCCGGGGATGCCGGCGGAGGCCGAGGTTTTGAGCAGTCCGGGGGCAACGGCGTTGAAGCGGACTCGGGAGAATTCGGCAAAGCTCTTGGCGAGAAAGGAGAGCGACGAATCGAGGGCGGCCTTGATCGGGGCCATGTAGCCGTAATTTTCCGCGGCCATCCGGGTGGTCGAGATGGAGATAGTGACCACCGAGCCGTCGGTTGCCAGCAGCTCCTTGAAATGATTGGCGATGGAGATGAGCGAAAAGCAGGAGACATTGACCGCCTGGAGGAAATCGTCCTTCCTCGTGGCGTGAAACGGTTTCATCCCGTCCGTGTAATTGGCAAAGGCGATGGAATGGACGATGCCGTCGATCTTGTTGCCCTCAGCGGCACCGATGGCGGCCGCAATCTCGTCGCGAACCCGGATAATATTGTCTTCTTCTTCCACATCGCAGAGAAAGACCCGGGATTCGGGAAAGAGCTTCTTGGCATTTGTCTCCCGCTCCGCCGAGCGGACCACATGAATGACCTCCGCCCCCTCTTCCGCGAGCACCTTGCCGATGGCGCAGGCAACGGATTTTTTGTTGGCCAGGCCGAAAACCACAAACCTTTTTTTATCGATACTTAAGAAACTCATGAATTTTTTGTTCCGTGAAAAGAAAAAAGAAGGCTCGCGCCGGACCCATCCCTGCAGGGTTTCCGGCAGCCCTGCCTTGCCTTGGACGTTAGCCGACACCATACACCAGTAATGGAGAAAACAACAGGCTATAGCGCAGGAAGCAGCCGCAGCCCTTCAGCCGAAACGCCCTTTTCCCCGTGGTGTTTCCGGTGACTTTACGGTATATGGTCTATAATCAAGAGTAACATCTTTAACAACGTTCCAGCCTCAGCTTGTCACATAACTCATGCATAAATACATCATAGGGATCGACACCGGCGGCACCTACACCGATGCGGTCCTCCTCGATAAAGAGACCGGCAAAGTCCTGGCCAAAGCCAAAAAGCCAACCACCCATTACGCCCTGGCCCGCGGGACCGGCGAGGCCCTGGCGGAGCTGCTCCGGATCAGCGGCGCCAATCCGGCGGAGATCCACTCCGTCTGCATCTCGTCGACCCTTGCCACCAATTCGGTGGTGGAAAACAAGGGGGCCCGCGTTGCGGTGATCGTCATCGGCTACGTCAAGCACTTCAAGCTTCCGGTCACAGCGGTGGTCTTCGTCAAGGGCGGGCACAACATACATGGCGAGGAGGAAGAGCCCCTCGACATCGAATATCTGGTGTCGCTGGTGGAAGGACTGAAGAACGAGGTGGATGCCTACGGGGTCTGTTCGGCGATGTCCATGCACAATCCGGCCCACGAACTGGTCACGGAAAAGGCCATCGCCATGCTCGATCCCAAACCGGTCTTCTCCTCCCATCGTATCAGCAGACTGACCGGTATGCAGCAACGAGCCGCCACCGCCGGCCTCCACGCCAAACTCATGCCGGTCATGGACAGTTTTGTCCGCGGCGTGCACGAGGCCATGACCGGGCAGCATCTCACCTGCCCGATGGTGGTGATCGGCGGCAACGGCAAACCCATCGCCGCCGACCGGGCCATCGCCGAAGCCGCCCTTACGGTGGCGAGCGGTCCCGCCTGCACCGCCCATTTCGGCGCGGCCCAGGGCGTAAGCGAGTGTCTTGTCATCGACGTCGGCGGCACCACCACCGATATCGCCATGATCGCGAACGGCCGCCCCCTTCTCGCCGCCGATGGCTGCCAGATCGGCCAATGGAAGACCCATATCGAGGCGATCGACATGCATACCGCGGGAATCGGGGGCGACAGCCACGTGCACATCGACGAGTACAGCCAACTCACCATCGGCCCGTCCCGGGTGACACCGCTGGCCATGGTCGGAGCGGAGATACCACCGCCTGGCAGTTGGCTGGGGGCGGCCAACCGGTCGCGGCTGATCGTGCTGCGGCCGGAGGCTGCGGACGGGCTGGCCGAAGGCGAGCTGACCGGTCTGCTCCGTGAGGTCGGCCGGCTGACCCCGGCGACCATCCGCGAACGAACCGGCCTTGGCGGCATTCCGCTCGACGTCCAGTTGGAACAGCTGACCCGCCGGCAACAGATCTTCGAATGCGGCTTCACCCCGACCGACGCCCTCCACGTCCTGGGCGAGATCGACCTCGGCGACCGGGAGGCAGCCATGGAGGGGGCGGAGATCCTCGGCCGGACCATGCACCTGAGCGGCCGGGAATTCGCCGAGCTGGTCGTTTCCTCTACCTGCGAGCTGATCGAGAACATGATCATCGACTACGTCATCCAACACTACTGGCAGAACTCGCTGGCCGGTTTTATCGCCACCAGGAAGAACCATGCCGTCCTCGGCGTCGATTTTTCCTTAAAGATCCCGCTGGTCGGCATCGGCGCAGCCGCCCGCTATTTCCTGCCGGCGGTGGCCGAGCGGCTGAAAACCACTGTCGCCTTCCCGGTAGACTGCGAGGTGGGCAATGCCGTGGGCGCGGCCATGATCGGCCTGTCGGGCGAGCGTTGAGCTTCTCGCCGGAAAGACTCGCAGGGAAGGTATGAAGATCCTCAGCGTCGCCGACTGTGTCGAAAAGGAGCTGCTGGAAACTGTCGGTGGAGCCCCGGCTATCGACGGCGTCGAACTCCTTCTCTCCTGCGGCGACTTGCCCCCGGAATACTTGACCGCCCTGCACGACCGCTACCGGGTCCCGCTGCTCTACGTTCTCGGCAACCACGATCTCCGTTACAGCAAAACGCCGCCGCGCGGCTGTCTGCATATTGATCGGCGGCTCTTCCAGCTTGGCACCACGAAGATTATCGGCTTCTCCGGCTGCAGATGGTATAATGGCAACATCAATCAGTACACCGAAGAACAGATGGCCGGCTTTGTCAGGAAGATGCGTTTCCAGCTCTGGCGGCAAAAAGGGGTCGACCTGGTGTTGACCCATGCCCCACCGCGCTACATCCACGATGCTGAAGATCGATGCCACCGCGGCTTTCGCTGCTTTCGGCAGCTCATCGACAAATACCGGCCCCGTTACTTCATCCACGGTCATATCCATGCGCTGTTCGCCGATGACAGCGAGCGGATAACCATGGTCAATTCAACCTCGGTCGTCAACAGCTATGGTCACTTTGTTTTCGAAATTTAATCCCTTTGCCGCCCTGAAAAAAGCCATAACCGAGCGGGAAAAGGGTGATGAGGCCGACAATCCGAGCAGTTTCACCAGCCGTCAGGAGCAGGAGGAGGCCTACGAGGCAATCGAGCGCGGGACCCTCTTGGTGCCGCTCGATAAAATAGTCGGCAGCGTCGGCCGGTATCATGACTTCGACAACCAGTTCCGCACCCACTCCCACAATTACGACGAACGGCAGAAGGCCATCATCGACGCCATGAAGGAAGGCAAAGCCATGCCTGCCATCTCCCTTTATCAGATTAAGGAGGACTACTTCATCCTGGACGGCCACCACCGTTTCCGGGCGGCCCTGGAACTCGGCCACTCTCATATCCGCGCCCGGATTGTCGAATTGCTGCCGTCCACCAACACTCTGGAAAACAATCTGTATATCGAGAAGGTCGCCTTTCGCGACCAGGCCGGCCTCCGCGACTGCATCGACGTCACCGAACCCGGCCAGACCCCGCACCTGGAATGGCAGGTCGAGGAACATCGGCGCCATCTTAGCCGCGAAAAAAAACAGGAGATCGACTTCAAACAAGCGGCGGTCGACTGGTACCGCACCATTTACAAGCCGCTGGCGACGATCATCGCCAAGGCCGGCCTGGTGAAGTCATTTCCGGGCCGAACAGTAGACGACCTCTATCTCTACATCTCCGTCCACCAGTGGGAAATAGGGAAAAAACGCAAATACGGGATCGAAATCGACAAGCTGATTCCTACCGACATGGAGGTCTTCAGAAAAAGAATGGCAGAACATACCGAACAGGAATATCCCGAGATGAAGAGGGAGATCACCGTCTTTATCCTCCTGAACGTCGACGGCAAGTACGAGCAGCAGATCTTCGACAAGCTGCTCGCCCTGGACGAGGTCGTCGAGATCCACACGGTGCACGGCTCCATCGACATGATCGCCAAGATCACCCTGATGCGCGACCTGCTCGCCTCCGATGCCGAGATTCTCTCCCAATTCATCCTGTCCACCATCAGGCAATGGAAGGGCGTGCTCTCCACCCAGACGCTGATCCCGGGAATGTCGCGGGTAAAAGACAAGGACCGGTGTCTTCTGTAGGGCGAAAAATCTTTCACCCCTTCTCGTGCTCCGCCACGGCCATGACAAAAGCAAAAAGGCCCTCCGTTTACCCGGAGAGCCTTTTTGCTTTTCACTCGTTGCTCGTGATCAATCTACAGTTTCTTCTTTCACCGGTACGAGCGGTTTAACGTAGATTTTTTCGGTAACCTCCTCCCAAACATCCTCTCCCTGGACACCGCGCGGGGCTTTT
>Ga0154407_1050_pt2 | contig 20070 bp, 22 predicted proteins | sample RifGroB2_FD_115911 | JGI IMG/M metagenome (GOLD analysis project Ga0154407, IMG submission 115911) | Desulfobacterales bacterium GWB2_56_26
TCCACAATCTTATCCGTGGTTGGACAAGCCCGGGATCAATATAAGGAAATATCTTTTGTCGAAAAAATGCCGTGGAGTGCAATCGAACGATATGCACTTTTGTCAGGACGCAGTTGTCCCTTTACCTAATATAGGCCGAAAAAACATCTATCTCATACGGTCAACTGTCCTCCTGTTGAGATGATCAGTGAAGCGACGCCGGACAGAACTGTTATCCGGGGCTGATATTTCTGCGAAAGCGGACGATCATCATCGGCGATTGACAACAGGGGCACTTGTAAACCGGTCTTGGCCGAGGTACGAGTAGCGCTGTTATGACGTGCAAAATCAGTTGAACCAAAGAACGCATCTTTTTTGCATTGCCGTGGAGAAAACCATAGTCTCTGGCCCTTCTGAACCCTTTCGGCAGCACATGTTGCAAGATGAGATGCAGGAAATCCTCTCCCTTTAGCGTTCTGTATTTTGTTTTTCCGCTGCCACTCTCAATGTATTTGAATTTGACATCTCCGTCTCGGTTGGAGACGATATTTTTCTCACTTATCACCCCTCGATAGAGATAGCGGGACAAGTATTTCAGAGCTGGTATTCCTTTGCCGACACAGACACAATCGACCACCCACTTTTGGGTCACGCCTTTTGGGATGCTGAGACCAGCCACATTCAATTCCTGGAGAAAACGTGCACGAAAAACTTTCGCCAAGGCAAACTCGTTAAACAAGAATTTCTCTTTTACTTTTTTCCACCGCCGGCAGCGCTTGTCTATTCCACCGCCGGGAATTACTGCATGAATATGGGGATGAAAGTCAAGCTTTCTGGTGTTTGTGTGCAGTACCATGGTCATGCCGAGCTCAGCGCCGAGGTTTTTCGGGTTCAATCCGAAGTCCTTCAAGGTACTTGCAATGCATTTGAACAAGAGAGAATACACGATTTTTTGATTCGACCACGCCAGTGGTCGCAGCTCAAACGGCAGGGTAAAGGTTGCCATGAAATACGGTACCGGGAGCAATTTCTCCATCTGTTTATCAAGCCAGATACTGGCTTGATGGTTCTGACATTTTGGGCAATGCCGATTGCCACAGGAGAGTGGACGCCATTCGGTATGATCACAATCCGGGCACTGAACATACAGTTCCCCGGCTTCAGGGGTGCGGCAGGAAAGAATTGATTGAAGTGCTTTCCGGTGTCCGGGAAGCGCTGTGTCACCATATTTCTTGTCATATTCGTCATGATATTGACGGACAAGAGAGGCCAATTCCATAATCAGCCCCTCTCAATGTTGAATTGCAGCGAGTTGACCAGCTTATTGATGGTATCCAGGCTGTCTTTTTCTATAGCCTTTGTGAGATGGGTATATCGTGCGGTTGTGGTCGGACTGGAATGACCAAGCAGCGCCTGGATGTGACGCAGACTCAGGCCACGTTCAAGGAGGTGGGTTGCAAAGGCATGGCGAAGCGAGTGGGTCGAAACTTTTTTTTAATGTTGCACGTAGCAATGACTGCTTTCACCGCGCTTTGCGTACCCCCGGTGTTCATATGGGTGGTAGCCCGCCGGATAGCACCAAACGAGCCCCTGTAATTAGGAAAGAGCAAGGTTGGATGCCGATGCTCTTTCCAGAGCGTGCGTAGTGCTAACAAAGTGCGATCGGGTAAGGGAACCAATCGGTCTTTATGTCCCTTGCCCCGGCGTATGTGAACATGATTTTGACCGGCATCAATATCGCCGACTTGCAGCGACAATGTTTCTTCCAGGCGAAGCCCCATAGAGTACGTTGCCAGGATGAAAACACGATAACGTAATTTTTCGGATTTACAGATCAGTTGCTCTATTTCTGCAGGAGTGAAGATGTCGGGAATTGTTTGGATTTTTGGTGCTTTGACGATATTCAACCACTGCCAATCAAGTCTGAGCACATACTTCCAGTAGAACATCAGGCCCAGCCTGTCCAGCTTAACTGTGCTCCATGAGTATCTGTCTACCAGTTCTGCAAAATAGTTCTCCAACTGTTCCTGGCTCAATGTATCCGGGCAGCAATCGAAACGCTCGCCGATGCGACGGACAGCGCGAGAATACGCATCAATCGTTTTTTCGCTCTTGCCCTTGAGCTTGAGTAATCTCAGGTGGCGCTGATAGAGATCCTCAAATCGTTTTACTTCTGCTTTTTTCATGGTATACTCCTTTTCGTTGTAAGTGCCCGAAATTGGACAACTCTAGGAGAGTATACTCGATCTAGGTACTAGGCGTGGGGCCTTTTCCGCCGCGGAGCGGCTTCGTCCAACCACCTGCTGCACCGGACACGCAAACAACGCAGGTCGGTGACAGAGCAAAAGGAGGTCAAATATGACAAAACAAGCTAAGTTCTCTGCCGGCCGAAACATCGCAATGAAGGTACCCCCTCACCAGTACGATGCCACGGTTCACTTCTATCGCTCTGTGCTTGGTCTCAAAGAAATTACAGAGCACGCACCCGCGATTGGCTTCGAGTTCGGGTCTAACAATCTGTGGATTGACCGAGTGCCAGGTATGAGCCAAGCGGAAATATGGCTGGAGATTGTAACAGATGACATTTCGGCTGCAGCAGACCAACTTAAGGTCGCGGATGTAGTTCGCTGTGACGAAATCGAGCCGTTGCCTGATGGATTTCAGGCATTCTGGATATCTAGCCCATCGTCAATTGTTCACCTCGTATGTAACGAGAGTGAGTCATGGTCGTAGGGGCACCTAACCTCTTCTTTGAGAGTGGTTTTTGCTACGCTGCCGCTCCGCGAAAGCCCCTCAAGCAGCCGTTAGGCCCTTACCGAATCTATTCACACCCGTAAGGAAATTTCCACAATGGACATCCCACGGATATTCAATATCACTGAAAGTGCTCATCGCATCCATAACCCGTTCACACCCGAAAAGTTCGCCACTCTCGGCGCGGCGCTGCGTTTGGAATCGGGGACTCGAGTGCTCGACCTCGGCAGCGGTTCGGGGGAGATGCTATGCACTTGGGCACGCGATCACGGCGTCATCGGCACGGGCATCGACATGAGCCAGTTGTTCACCGAGCAAGCGAAACTCCGTGCTATAGAACTCGGCGTCGCCGATCAAGTTACGTTCATCCATGGCGATGCTGCCGGCTTTGTCTTCGACGAGAAGGTCAGTGTGGCAGCCTGTGTTGGTGCCACTTGGATCGCCGGTGGAGTCGCCGGCACTATCGAACTTCTCGCGCGTAGTCTGCGCACCGGAGGGGTCATCCTCATCGGTGAACCCTACTGGCGGCAGTTACCGCCGACGGAAGATGTTATAAGGGGTTGTCTTGCCAACTCAATATCCGACTTTCTCATGCTCCCAGGACTTCTCGCGTCTTTCGGCCACCTTGGCTACGACGTCGTTGAAATGGTTCTGGCAGACCAAGACGGCTGGGACAGATACGAGGCGGCCAAATGGCTCACCATGCGCCGATGGCTTGACGCCAATCCCGGCGACGAGTTCGCAAAAGATGTTCGGGCCAAACTGACCTCCGAACCCGAGCGCTACGCCGCTTACACGCGTGAATACCTGGGCTGGGGTGTGTTCGCGCTGATGCCGCGATGAAGCGCGATGGCAAGTAGTTTGTGCCTGAATTGCCGTCTTGGTCTAATCGTATCGGGGGACCGCCGAGAAGCTGCGCTTCTTGGTTTCACGGCCCCCAAGCTGAAAGTTAATGGAATGTCTATCGGCATGATGAACTACGTTAAGAAAAAGTACGTCGCTTGCCGTACATGAAATAGTCAGACATATCCTGTGTTTACAGTATGATAGTCTTGAGAAGCCACAAGCTTTTCCGGTTCGTCTGGTACTCGCCGTCATTTTTTCCTGATCTGTAATGTATCTGTAACGTATCTGTAATCAATGACCTGGTATGTTCTCCTTAATACGTTGGTTCTGTTCCCGGTTGATCAGCAAATAAGGAGTCGCGGTTATGAAAAAAGCAATATTCGGATTTGTAATAGCACTTATTCTCGCTGTGCCTATTGAAGCATGGGCAGTTGTTCTACAAAAAACATGACAAAGATGGAGGGATAGAGATGTTTATTAAAATGAAGAATCTCATTCCTACCGACAGAATGAGAAATGCTGACGATTTGTACCGAAAATGGCAGGAGATCCGTGCCGGGGAAAGCAAAGCTGTCATTATCGACCTGAGGACTGAGGTGGTCCGACAGTGGCCACATTCAAGACTCTACCCATATAAATTCAGACCATGCCTACACTATTCCCGGCAAATGGGTTGATCCCGAACAGGAAATGTGGGTGCTTTGCAGGACAACGTACAGAGCGACCTATCTCGCGGCCTTGCTGTACGGGTTTGGTTATAAAAATGTCTATCTTGTGAATAAAGGTATAGTCGACTGGTTTGATAAAGGATATCCGATTGTCAAAACAAAATATCTTCGTCGGACCGATGTGGTCAAATACGAAAAATTAAAGGATACATGCACATTCCGGGAAAACAAGTAATCAAGCACGGGTTCTGACAAGAATTAATCAGAGGTGGACTCTACCCCTTTTCAGCCAGAAGACAGCGACAGCGATGTAAGAGGTCTATGGCTTCGGTACTTTGCCGCTTTTGCTTAATGTCCTGACGATGATCGGAAACACCGCCGCGGCAGTTTCGTCGGACGCCAAAGCCTGCTGAACGGTCTTCGGGATGTAGTATCCATTTCCTTTGCAACAAAAAACGGAACAGCGCTGGCAAGCACGTTCAACCATTGTGTGTGAAGCTCCGACGAGTAGCCGACGGTAATGCTCAAATGCTGGTGACCAGCGGCGAAAGGACCTCGGTAGAGCGTAAGAGCCTCCGTGAGATATTGATTCACACCGGTTCGATGTGCCAAGGATGACTCAAGCTGCCGCACCTGCTGTTGAAATTGCCAACAGTCGACCCAGCAGAGATCTCCGTTTATAAAGAGTTGACCGCCCTGTTGCACAACAGCCTCATCATCGCCGAGCAGCTTGCGTAAACGGTGCAAGGTGGTATTGAGATTCTGACCAAGACACTGATATGCCCAGCATAGATTTTCTATAAGATCTATAACGACTCGCCGGTTGTGGCGCTGATCAAGAAGCGATTCGCAACGTCTCTGCCACTTCTTCAAGTCCGGATGGCCCTGATTGCGCAACAGCAAAGCCAGCAACATTCCCGCGGCGAAACGTGCTGTTATGTCTCTGTTGTCTTCACCTTCCGGCAACAATTTCCCCAACGATCGCCTTCGCTGATCCACCGATCCAGTTCGTAGAACCCCCTCGTAACATCATGAGAATTTCAACCACCGCGGACCAGCTCAGCACCTGGCCGATCACTTCCTGCTCGCGAGCAAACATCTCATAGACCCTGACACAGCACAGGCTGCTCGCCAGAGGATCGCTCGTTGACTGCGAGATGGCCTTCCAGAACATGAGCCATGGCTGCGTCTCTGGGTAGTCTTTCGGCAAAGCTTCAATCCAGGCGGATATGAGCCGGCAGCTTTTCCACGGCCGCGGCAAGAATTTGCCAAAAGACCGAATCTTGCGGAGCATCCTGAAAATTGTCGAAGACGAGCCATGAATTCGGTTTGATCCGGTGGTACAACGTGTCAAAATAGCGCAGGATGAAAACTTCAATATTGGGATAATGCTCCGGGGTAAGCAGCGGCATCGGCGGTACTTCCGGAAGCAAAAACGAAGAGGCGGCTAGTTTTATGCAGATTCATCGTGGCCCCTGATAAAAAAGTTCATCAAAAAAACCTGCGATATGAGTACTAAACCGGAGTCCATTGGGAGAAATATGCGACTGGCAATGGAAAGTGATTTACCGGAAATTGTGTCTATTTACAATACTACCGTTCCGACCAGGCAGTCTACCGCGGATACGGTCGAGATTACGGTTCAATCGCGCCTCGAATGGTTCAGGCAGCATCGTCCGGATAAATATCCGCTCATGGTTCACGAACAGGATGGGCACGTTGTCGCCTGGGTGAGTTTCCAAGCCTTTTACGGTAGGGCCGCTTACGACCGCACGGCCGAGATCAGCATCTACATTCTGCCCGAATTGCGAGGGCAAGGGCTTGGTCGCACCCTCATGGCCGAGGCCTTGGGAATCACCAAGGAGTTGGATATCAAGACCGTGGTCGGTTTCGTTTTCTCGCATAATACTCCCAGTATCAGGCTGTTCCATTCTTTCGGTTTTGCCGAATGGGGGAGACTTCCGGATGTGGCGGAAATGGATGGCAAGGAATACAGCCTGACGATCCAGGGAAAACGGGTGCATCCATAGCAGAAGGGAGGATACATGGTAGGAGTCTTCACCACGGGTAAAGTTGTCAGGAAAAGTGGCGGAAGCAGGTTTAATCACTATGTTCTCTCCAGGAGCCTGGCGGATTATGCCTTTTCTCCCCATCTCTTCGTTAAACTCGAAAAAATTATCCTCGGAATATTAAGTATATGCCTCCGGTATTTTTTTTCGAGTGTGCCTCGATCTGAGAATAAATTGCTATAATCCGACAGACTCCCATGGTTCACGCCAACGGCGACATTGAAAACAACTGCCGGGAGAGACATCATGCCCGAATTGCCCGATCTCGAAGCCTACCGAAGAAACCTCGAGCGGCTCGTCCTGCGAAAGCAAGTCGTTGCCGCAACTATCTATAAACCAGGCAGGGTCAGCGTTTCTCAAGAAGAGATCAACGATCTCGTGTCTGCAAGAATCGTTGCCCTCAAACGAAATGGCAAGGAGATGCTGTTTGAATTCGACAACGATAGGATGCTTGCCGTTCACCTCATGCTGCAGGGAAGAATAGACGTTGTCTCCGGGGAAGAAGAGATGCGGTACAAGATCTTTGCCCTGAACTTTCCCGATGCAAGTCTCATTGTGTCCGATCCCCGAGGCTGGGCCAAGATCAGGCTGGATCCGGAAAAGCCGGCAGCCCCCGACGCCCTCGCCCCGGAATTTTCTTTTGACTATTTTCGGGAGAAACTGAGGGATGCAAAGGCGAAAAGCATAAAGACCCTGCTGATGGACCAGGAAGTAGTCAGGGGAATCGGCAACGCCTTTTCCGATGAGATTCTCTGGGAGGCAAAAATTGCCCCGCAATCACCCGCGGGTCATCTGCCGGAGGAAACGGCTCGAACGTTGTATGAGGCTGTTCAGCGAGTCCTGTTGAGGTCCGTGGATGAAATCCTCGCCATCGATCCGGAGGTGATCCACGGCGAGATACGGGATTTCATGCGGGTGCATCATAAAGAAAAAAAGACCTCTCCGAATGGGTTCCCGATCAAGACGAAGAAAATAGCCGCGAGAAAGAGCTATTATACCGAGGAGCAAGTCGTCTATCCATGAATCTTAATCGGGGACCCTTCCCGTATTTTCATTAATTGCGTCGTGTTTAAAGAGGAGAGGGGCGAAGATTTCCGAGCCTGGTCTTCCATAAGTATTCTATGAAACGGCAGTATTACCAAATATAGTTAATAGCCAAATTCCCCTGCAAGCCCTTTGCGCCGTCAAAAACTTCCTCGATCTGACACTGCAGGCTCCATCTGTGATCGAGTTTCCATTCGGATCCTAGGGTCAACCCATAAACATTCTGCTCTACGTTGCTCTTTGCCAGATCTCCTGCTACCCAAACTTCGTTGGCATCGGAAAAATCGTGGACATATCTGAGTTTGGTCCATACATCTAATCGCTTGTCAGCGGTATCATACAGGTTTTTTCTCACTTCGATGCCAAGGCCACCTCGGTAAGAATTCCCTTGCTCCAATGATATACGAGCGCCCAGACTATCGTGGAAACTGTCTTGGTCGACGTTAGTATAGAGGAATTGAAGCTGTGGCTCTACCGACCAACCGGACTGGCTGCGGAAAGAGATACCGTTTTCGATTGTCAGGATCGTTACGTTCCCGTCATATTCCTGCTCAAGCGCATACCCGAGTTCACCGGGCACAGAATTATCCAGATTCAGTCCACCGTAGAGCAGAGAAATGCTTCCATACCAGGACCTATCGCTTGCCGGGGCATGTGTATAGAGGCCATATATTCCAGCAACCATCGCCTTTGATTCATTTTCAACGCCACTCATACCGTATTGTTGAAAGTTGATTCCCTGGCCGAGCAGGATGCCCAGATATGAACTTGATTCATCTGAAGACCATCCGTTGATCATCCGCTGCCAACCGAGGCTCATGCCAGCGGTCCTGGAATTTACATTGCCGCCATCGCTGTAATTTACATCACCACCATAGGCTCGCAGCCACAATTCTCCCAGCGACTCCTCGCCCTGAGCGGGATGATTGCCGGGTATTGCGTGTCGGGTCTGGTCGAGCTGGGCGGCGAGGTCCGTGGCGATACTGCGGCCAGCCTGCTGCGCACTTGTAATTGCACCTGAATAGCTTTTCAAATAATCAGGAGCATAGAGTGCGTACGTCAACCAACTGGCAGGGGCTCCGCGGTAATAATACTGATAGGCACCGCCGTTGCGATACTCACCGTTTCTCTCCATTGGCGCAGCGATTCCGGCGAGCAAAGTATATCCGGTCGGCACATCGATCACATAGATCCGCTGCAGATCGCTCCCCCAGGCTTCCAGGATCGCCAGCTGGTCCCGACTGTCCTGTATGCCTCGGTATCTATCACTCCACCAGCTGCCCAGATGACCTAAAGCCTCCTTGTAGCCACTGTTGCCCCGTCGAAATAAGCGCAGGTTGGAATCGGTTGTCACTATATCCAGCTTTGTGTCAGTGACCCCGGCTGTGCTGGTGAACGAATAAAAGTTCGAGTAATCCCGGGAACCATCAGCTGTCTGAAAAAATCGAGGATTAATGTCGGCATTCATCAGAATGGCAATTTTTCGATTCAGACGACTGTCAGTGACGCCATCATAAATATTGAAAGCATCCAACCCTCCCGAATAGGTTTTAAAGCTCGGCTCCGATTGAATCTCCTGATCAATATCCGCCAGAGTTTCAGCCGATGCGAACGAAGCCGGTAGCAGGAGGTAGATCGTCAGCAGCAAGGTTTCAGCCCGGGAGCAGGATATAGTCTTTTTCATAGTGCGCAGAGATTGCAGGATTTATGGTTTTCAAAATCTGGCTAAGCAAAAATAATTATCCGAGTTATCCAATCATAGTATCATTTAGGATGGATTGGCAAGGAGAGTGTATTACGGGAAGTGTCCCTAATTAAGGCAGGGAGATGGTGACTTGGAGGCCGGGTGGGGGGAGGGCGTTCCGGACAAAGCTAGAATGTTCAAGGGGCTGGACAGCGATGGCAGCGGCGGCCGCAACATGACGGAGTTGGAGGCTATGGGGCTGGACGGACTGACAGGCGAGAGCACCGAAACGTCCGAAGCGATTTCCGCTTATGACACCAATGGCGACGACGAATTGAGCCAGGAGGAACTGGAGGCGATGATGAAGGAGAAAGGCCCGCCGGAAAGAATCGGCGGGGCCAGCGCCCGGCAGATTGCCGATGCCTATCTGGCCAACTTGGGCGAGGATTCTTTGAGCCGTCTCCAGCAAATATTGGTTCAACTTGCCACGGATCTGTCGGCCGACGGTGATACCTCCTTCACCTGACCCGTTCCCCCTTCCTCCCTGGCCGACCGGCGTTCGTTCCATTTCCCGCGCTGGTCGGCTCTCTTCCCCGACACCCCTTGACGGTTCTGCCGGGCGATTACGTCCTGGTGAAAAAGCCGGCCTCCCGCAACCGGTGCGGAAAGGTGATGTAGTCATCGCCGTTTATCCCGATGACCGCAGCAGATGGCAGCGGCTCGACACCCTTGTCAATTCCTCAGAAGATCAGGTATAAGTACCGGAACGATGTATTGCCGGTGCGGCTTATGTTCAAGATGAGAAACGATTCCCGAAGCTCATGGATACATATCAAAATTTCGCAGAATTGGCTCGCAACGAACAGGAAGGCAGGGACTTCAGTATCCTCTTTCGAGACGTGGACTCACCGGTTGCCGTCATGGCGCCCCATGGTGGCGGCATAGAACCCGGGACCCTCGACATCGCCGGTGCCCTGGCCGGCCGCGACTTCGCCTTCTACGCCTTCAGCGGCATCAAAAAATCCGGGAACAGGAACCTGCACTTGACCAGCAACCGGTTTGACGAACCCATCGGTTTGCAGATTGCCCAAAAGGCGGCCGTGGTCGTGGCCGTCCATGGCAATCGGGAAAAAAGCGAGGTAGTTTTCGTCGGCGGTAGAAGCAATGTGCTCAAGCAGAGGATATGCCGTGCCTTGGCGGTCGCGGGCTTTCGAGCCGAGATCAGCGATCTCCCGGGAATTCGCGGCATCAGGCCCGAGAATATCTGCAACCGCGGTACAAGCGGTGAAGGTGTACAATTGGAAATGAGCAGAGGCCTCAGGGAAAAGATGTTTGAAAATATCGAGCGCCGGTCGTTGCGCAAGAAAACTCCTGTTTTTTATGAGTTTGTGGATACGATAAAGAAGGCTTTGCTTGCCGAAGCAATCTGCGAGCTTAATACCCGGCCCTCCGGGCCAAAAAGGAGAAGTTTATGAACCATGCAGTACTTGCCGCAGTAGCTTTTTTTATTTTCGCCCTGGTGCCGCAGGCATATGGTGAAGATATTGATATTGCCAATCTTTTCAAGGAGAAGAACCTCGACGGGACGCTCGTCATTTCTTCGCTTGACGGGAAACAGGTCTACACGCACAATGACCAACGGGCCCGTAGCCGGTTCGTTCCCGCCTCGACCTTCAAGTTGCCGAACACCTTGATCGCCCTGGAAGAAGCGGCCATCACCGATGAAAAGGTGATCGTTATCTGGGACGGTACGGATAAAGGGCGGCCGGCATGCAACAGCGATTTGTCCCTGGAAAACGCCTTTTCAACGTCGTGCGTCTGGTTTTATGAGGAAATGGCCAAACGGGTGGGGAAAGATAAGTATACGTCATATATGGAGAAGCTCCATTACGGCAATGGAAAGATCGGCCCGGAGATAACTAACTTCTGGCTGGAAGGCGATCTCCGGATCAGTGCCATGGGCCAGATCGATTTCCTGAAAAATGTCTATACCAGAACGTATCCCTTCCGCTCCTCTTCTTACGATCTGCTCAGGAAACTTATGGTGGTCGAAGAGACCCCCACCTATGTCCTGCGGGCCAAAACAGGCTGGGCCCAAAGCATCGTGCCCCAGGTTGGCTGGTATGTAGGGTATGTCGAGGCCGGAGGCCAGGTATGGTTTTTTGCGGCCAACATGGAGATCGGCAAACCCGAAGACAGCGCTCTTCGGCAGGAGATTACCATGAAAGCTCTGCATCTGAAGGGGATCATCTAGGAGCCTGTCGGATTATGCCCTTTTCCCATCTCTTCGTTAAACTCGAAAAAATTGCTATAACCCGACAGGCTCCTAGAATCGTATGACCTGTCGGGTCCGTAGGGGCGAAAAATCTTTCGCCTTTCACCGGTCTAACTGGGCGAAATATTTTTCGCCCCTACCATCGATCCACCTTCAAGCAGCGTTCGACCCTATCTGTACAAATTTTTACAATTCGTTACAAAAAGCCCACAGCATGCCCTGCCGGTTCCGGCTATACTGCCATCGTTGCGACTTGAAAAGAAATTATGTACCCAAATCCCGAGCCGAACCTGATACGGAGGCAGCCCGATGGCCATTCCCACTTCCCGGACCCATGAGGCCGCACGGCTGCAGTTTTTTCCGGATCTCTGCAACGGCTGTGGTCTTTGCGTGCAGGTCTGCAAGGATTTCGGCATTCGTATCGTCGACGGCAAGGCGCAACCGGCCGAACATCCCGTCTTCGGCTGTATCGGCTGCGGCCACTGCATGGCTATCTGCCCGCAGGAGGCTGTCAAGGTCGAAGGACGATGCCTGTCTGCGGCCGATCTTACGGGTCTGCCCGGACCAGGCACGGCAGCCGGTTATGAGTCTTTCCGGAGTCTTTTGCAGCGACGCCGGGCCATCCGCGAGTTCCATAACAAAGAGGTCGAGCCCGAGTTGATCGATCGGGTGCTTGAGGCGGTCCGCCTGGCGCCGATGGGCCTGCCGCCGTCGGACGTCCACGTCCTGGTGCTCGACAGCCGGGCCAAAGTCAGGAAATTCTCCAGGGATTTCTGCACGTACCTGGAAGGATGCAAATGGCTGGTGTCGGGTTGGTTTCTTGCCCTCATGCGGCCTTTTTGGGGCAAGGAGAGCGATACCCTGTTCCGCGATTTCGTCCGGCCGCTCATTGGCGTGTATACCTCTGCCATGGCGCGGGGCGAGGATCTGGTCACCTACGATGCCCCGGTGGCCCTCTATTTTTACGGCAGTCCCTATTGCGATCCGGCCGATCCGATCGTGGCGGCGACCTATGCCATGCTTGCCGCCGAATCCCTGGGGCTTGGGACCTGCATGCTTGGCGGCATGCATCCCTTTATTCAGAACGGCAGAGCGGCGCGAAGGTTCAGGGAGCAACAGGGGATCCGCTTTGCCAGCCGGGAAGGTTTGATGATCATCATGGGATATCCCCGCGTGAAGTACCACAAAGGAATACGACGATCGCTTGCTGCGGTGGACAGGGCGTAAAGCAAACGTCTGCCGTAACATATCAAAGACAATTAATTTCAGCTGAGGCTGTGCCGGAATGAACAAAAGATGACTGCGGTCGACTTTTGTTCTTGACGGATTATTCTGCCATATTATATTTCCGACTGCAGTCAACTTTTATCTTTGCGAGGAATAATGGCAGGCATCAGAGAAACCAAAAAGAAAGAAACCCGGCAAGCCATCATGCAGGCGGCGGTCACCCTGTTCAGCGAGAAAGGCTTCGAGAAAACCAGCATCGAAGAGCTGGCAAAGGCGGCAGGAATCGGCAAGGGGACCATATACGGTTATTTTCAGACCAAAAGCGATATCCTCCACGCCTTCTGCGAGGACGAGCTGGAGAGCCTGCACGAGGAACTGACCACCAATGCCGACCGGGAAATACCCATCCTGCAGCAGATGGTCAGCATCTATATGAGTGAATTCAGACAAATCACCCAAAATCGTGAGTTTGCCAGGCTGTTCATGCAGCAGACCGCCTTTCCCCGCGACGTCGACCTGGAAAAGCATCTGGCCAACGAGGACAACTATTTCAAGCTGCTCTTTCCTCTGCTGGAAAAGGCCCAGGAACGGGGTGAGCTGCGCCGTGATGTGGATCTCCTTTACATCACCGGACATTTTTATGGACTGTATCTTCTTCTGGTTTCCGCCTGGTTCAGCGGCAGGGTGCAGACCGAAGAGGCCGAGACGGCCCTGGAAACCTTATTTCGTCAAGCCATAGAAGGGTTGCAGCCGCGACCTGAACATACTTCAAATGAAGGAAAAGCACATGAATAACCAAAACAGCGCCCCGCAGAGCCCACAGAGCATAAGGGCAAAAATTGTCTTCTTCATCTGGAATAACATGCCGAGATTCCTGCTGTTTGGTGCCATTGCCATGATTTTCATCCTGGCCGGAGCGATCAAGAAGGAGAGCGCATCGATCGCTGCCGACAAGGAAAACGGCCTGAAGCAGGAACGGCCGCCGATCAATGCCGTGACGCTGACGCTCGCACCCGACGTAATCCATGATCGGATCAATCTGCCCGGCAGCATCGAGCCCTGGACCACCTTATCCCTGCTCTCCAAACTGAACGGGACGATCGACAAGGTGCTGGTCAGGGAAGGGCAGAAAGTCAGGAAAGGCGACGTCCTGGCCCAGATCGAGTCCGAAGATTACCGGATCGCCGTGGAAAGGGCCAAGGCCGCCTATAATCTCGCCCGCGCCGAGCACGAACGGGACCGCGCCATCTACAGCAAAGGCGTCATTCCCACCGCCGAGCTGGACGCCAAGAAAACCCAGATGGAAACCGCCAAGGCAGATTTTGAAAATGCCGAACTCCAGTATTCCCGCTGCACCGTGACCGCGCCGATGAACGGGGTGGTGCGAAAGCTCGACGCCAAGGTCGGCCTGCAGCTGGCGGTGGGCGATCCCATCGGCGAGATCCTCGAGATCGACCGGGTCAAGGCGGTGATCGGCATCCCGGAAACCGATGTCACGGCGGTAAGGGGCCTGTCGACGGTGGATGTCGCTCTCCAGGCCCTGGATGACCGGGTCATCACCGGCAAGGTCCATTTCCTTTCCTCCTCGCCCGAAACGGTGGCCCGGTTGTTCCGGCTGGAACTGGCTATCGACAACAGCGGCGGCGAAATCCTGCCGGGTATGTTCGTACGGGCCGACGTCGTCAAAAGAACCGTGCCGAATGCCATCGTCATTCCCTTTTACAGCGTCATCTCGCGCAACAACGACCAGTATGTCTACGTGGAGCAGGATGGCGTGGTGGAAAAGAAGCAGGTCCGGCTCGGCATCATGGAGAAGTGGCTGGTCGAGGTGACCGAAGGACTCGCTGCCGGCGACCGACTGCTGGTCGAAGGCCACCGAGATGTAGAGGATAAACAAAAGGTCAAAGTGGTGAAAGCTGCTCTAGACATGAAGGAACTGACGTTATGATTGTCTCCGATACCGCAGTAAAAAACAGCACGACCGTCTTCGTTCTGGCGGTCCTGCTCATCATCTTCGGGGTGTATTGCTATCAGGCGCTGCCCCGGGAGAGCGAGCCGGACATCACCATCCCCAACGTCTTTGTGTCGACCGAGTACAAGGGGGTATCGCCGACCGATATCGAGACGGCGATTACCACCGAGATCGAGAAGAAACTGAAAGGGCTCGAAGGCTTGAAGAAGATCTCGTCGGTCAGCTCCGAAGGCCAGTCGATGATCAACGTCGAGTTCGTCACCGGTACCGATATCGACAAGGCCCTGCAGGATGTCAAGGATAAGGTCGACGAGGCGAAAGGCGATCTGCCCAACGACCTTGAGGACGATCCGTCGGTCTTTGAGGTCAACCTGTCGCAGATGCCGATCATCGTCCTGTCGCTCTCCGGCACCTGCGGGCTGTCGTGCCTGAAGGAGGTAGCCGACGACCTCCAGGATGAGATCGAGGCGCTGCCGGGGGTCATGGAGGTGGAGGTGAACGGCGGGCTCGAGCGGGAAATCCGGGTCGAAGTGGTGCCGGAGAAGCTCGCCTACTACGGGCTCACCATCAACAACCTGCAGTCCGCCGTGCAAAGCGAGAACCAGAACACCTCGGGCGGCGCCATTCGGCTCGACCAGGGCCGCTTTCAGTTGCGGGTACCCGGCGAATTCAAGACGCCGGAGGAGATCTATGGTCTTGTCATCGGCACCCACAAGGGCGAACCGGTTTATCTGAAGAATGTCGCCGAGGTCATCGACGGTTTTAAGGAAGAAACCAGCATCTCAAGGCTGAACGGCAGGGATGCGGTGAATCTGGCGATCAAGAAGCGCACCGGCGAGAATATCATCGCCATCAGCAAGGAAGTGGACAAAATCATTGAGGCGGAACGGATGAAGTGGCCGATGGGGACCGAAATCTCCAAGGTTCTCGACAAATCCCGCGACATCGAGGTGATGATTGCCGATCTCGAGAACAACATCCTCTCGGGACTGGCCCTGGTGCTGCTGGTGATCTTCCTGTCCATGGGGATCCGCAATGCCATTCTGGTGAGTCTGGCCATTCCCTTTTCCATGCTGATCTCCTTCATGGTGCTCTATGCCATGGGGATTACCTTGAATATGGTGGTACTTTTCAGCCTGACCCTGGCCCTCGGCATGCTCGTCGACAATGCCATCGTCATCATCGAGAACACCTACCGCTTCATGCAGCAGGGGGCGAGCCGCATCGATGCTGCCATGCGGGCGACCTCGGAAGTGGCCTGGCCGGTCATCGGCTCGACTGTGACCACGCTGGCCGCCTTTTTTCCCATGATGTACTGGCCCGGTATCATGGGCGAATTCATGCGCTTCCTGCCGCTGACCCTGATCGTCACGTTAACCTCGAGTCTCTTCGTGGCCTTGGTCATCAATCCGGCCATGGCCTCCATCTTCATGAAGATCAAGGGGCCGCAGGAATCCGGGAAGACCATCGAGCAGATCTCCGCCGCCATCGACAAGCCGGTGCCGATAAAGGGCTTCTGGCTGTCGCTCTATAGCCGCACTATGGCCGGAGCCTTAAAGAAGCCTCTCACGGTCTTGGCCTTGAGCTTTGCCGGCCTCATTCTGATGTTCGAGTGCTGGCTGCTGGTCATCGGTCTGGTGAAACCGGTGGAGTTCTTTCCGGAAATCGACCCGAAGGGATTTTATGTCAACATCGAGACCCCTGAAGGCGCCGACCTCGATTACATTGACCGCATCATTCAGCGGGTGGAAGTGGCGATTGCCGGAACCATGGGAAAAACCTCGCTTGAGGCTCTCGGCCCCAAGGAATATACCAAGCCGAACGGGCAAGCCTACTTCGGTCCGAGCGATCTGAAAAACGTTAAGGATGTCTACATGCAGGGCGTGGTCAGCGCCGGGCCCGGCTCTGCCTTCAGCAGCAACTCGCCGAACCATGTGGGCGTGCGGTTCCTCGAACTGGAAGAGCGGAGCGAATCGTCGCATGACACGGTCAACACCATCCGTGAGCGGGTGAAAGATATCCCCGGCGGCAAAATCACCATCGCCAAAGAGGAAGAAGGTCCGCCGACGGGAGCACCGATCAATCTCGAAATTTCCGGACCGGACTTCGACATGCTCGGCAAGATCGCCGGGCAGGTGAAGGCCGTGCTCGAGCAGATCCCCTTTGTCGAAGACGTCCGCGACAATTTTGTCGAGGGCATTCCCTCGGTGCAGGTGGTGGTCGACCGGCAGAAGGCGGCACTTTTCGGCCTTACCACCGACATGATCGGCTTTGCCCTGAAAAGCGCTTATAACGGCTTGAATGTCTCCTCCTTCCGGCAGGGCAACGACGATTACGACATCACCCTGCAGCTGAAGGAATCGGACCGCCGAGTGGTCGATGTGCTGCACGAGCTGCTGCTGCCGACGCCCTCCGGCGAGACGGTGCCGCTGTCCACCGTGGCGGCGGTGTCCTTTACCGGCTCCATCGGCGATATCAACCGGATCAACAACAAACGGGTGGTGACGGTCAAAGCCAACATCGAGGAAACCAAGACCACCGGGCCGGTAGTCCGGCAGGAGGCGGATAAATTCCTGGAAAAAGTCGTAATGCCGGCGGGATATACCATCAAATTCACGGGTGAGCAGGATGAACAGAAGGAATCCCAGGATTTTCTCACCAAGGCTTTCCTGGTGGCCCTGCTTCTCATCTTTTTAACTTTGGTGGCGATGTTCAATTCGGTGAGTCAGCCCTTCATCATCATGACTTCGGTTATCCTGTCGCTGGGCGGAGCTTTTCTCGGCATGGCGGCTTTCAAGTCCCCCTTTGGCATCATCATGACCGGGGTCGGGGTGATTTCGCTCGCCGGGGTGGTGGTGAACAACGCCATCGTGCTGATCGACTACACCAATAAGCTGCGGGAGCGCGGGCATGAACTGCAGGATGCAGTGATCTCGGCCGGGGCGACTCGGTTGCGGCCGGTACTGCTCACTGCGATCACCACCATTCTCGGACTGATCCCGATGGTTACAGGCGTCTCCTACGATTTCCACACCTGGTCCATCGCCTGGGTCAGCGAGTCGAGCATGTGGTGGAGATCGATGGCCAATGTCGTCATCTTCGGGCTGATGGTCGCAACCTTTTTAACCTTGATCGTGGTGCCGACGCTCTACTATCTGGTCGCACGAATGACGGAAGGCCGGCAATATGCGGTTCAGCGGATCAAAAATATTTACTGGCGGCCTTACGCCCTGCTGGCCGGCGAACAACGACCCGGTTACCCGGAGGACAAATAATGCGCATCTTAATTTATCTCTTTGCTGGCCTGCTGATCATCCCTGTCTTTCCATCCATCTGCCTGGCCGGTCCGGAGGCGGCGGACGGGGTCAAACTTACCTTGGCCGATGCGGTGCAGCAGGCCCTGGCCAATAATCTCGGGCTGCAGCTGCAGAAGGACGACGTCTCGGCGGCGGAAGGGGCACAGCAGGCCGCCGAAGGTGAATTCGATGTCATCGCCAAGGCCGAAGGCGGGGCGCAGGAAAAAGAGTATACCCCTCTTATTCCGGAAAGCGTGGAAAAGGATGAAACCGCCTATTGGTCCGCGGGCGTAGAAAAAAAATACATCACGGGCACTGAGGTGAGCGTCAACTGGAACAATACCCGTTATGCCTCCGAGCCGGCGACCTTTCTCGACCCGGCGTACAACTCCGGCCTGTCCATCGCTGTGCGGCAGCCGCTCCTTCAGGGCTTCGGCACCGACCGGCAGACTGCGGCGATCCGGGCTTCGGAAAAGAATCTGGCGGCAGCCTCCCAACTAGTGGGCTCGGAGGCCGCCAATCTTGCCGCTCAGGTGAAGGGGGCCTACTGGAACCTGGTCTATGCCTGGCAGGATAAAACGGTAAAGGAGCTTTCGCTGGCCCTCGCCCAGAAGTTGCTGGAAGAGACGGAGGAAAAGATCAGCGCCGGCAAACTGGCCGAGGTCGAGATCTACCAGCCCAGGTCCGAGATTGCCCGGCGGGAGGAGAATCTGATCCTGGCCGACCGAACCATCGGTCTCTACGAGGATGAGCTGAAACTACTCTTGAACAGCAAGGACTGGGTATCTTCTTTTGCGCCCACCGATCTCCCGCGGACCGAACCTGTCTTCCCGGATCCACAAGTCATTGAAGCAAACGCCCTGACGAACAGACCGGATCTGAAGGCTGCGGAATTGTCCATCGAGGCGGCAAGGATCGAGGCAGAGGTGGCAGAAGACAACATCCGTCCGTCGCTTGACCTGGTCGGTTTGGTGGGACAGGGCGGTACCGACGAGGCCTACGGCGACACCTTGAGCGATGCGGTGGAGGAGCCGGAGACGGAATGGCAGGCGGGCCTCGCCTTTACCGTGCCGCTTCAGAACAACACCGCCAAAGGCCGCTACCGGCAGGCCAGTGCCGCCCACAGCAGGGCGAAAAATCAAGCCCAGCTGTTGCGGCTCGAGGTGCAGAAGAGTGTCCGGACCACGGTGCGCGACGTGCAGCTGGCAATTAAGGCGATGGAGGCGACGAGAAAGACGTCGATAGCCACCCAGAAGCGGCTGGAAGCCGAAGAAGTCAAATTTGCGGTCGGTCGTGCCACCACTTTCGACGTCCTGACCGCCCAGGATGCCTATTCCCAGGCCCTCAGTCAGGAAAAGCGGAGTCAAGTTGCCTATGCCCTTGCCCTGGCCGAGCTCGACCGAATCCAAGGAGTGGTGGGCTTTGCCGTCGCCGGTCAGTAACCGCCCGCCTTTCGGGATCGGGGCAGAAGGAGACCTATGAAAACCAGAGTGTTTATCATACTCTTCTGGTCGTTGTTCCTCTTCACCGCTGTCCGGGCGGGAGAAGATACTCCGGCCTTCCCGCCGGCAGGCGAGGGGGCAGTACGATTTGTCCTGCCCCTGCCGAGCCAGGACGACGAATCGCTTTTCAAACTTGAACTGATTGTCGGCAAGACGGTGCGGATCGATGCGCAGAACAATTACTCCTTCGCCGGGAAAATCGAGAAGGAACAGACCAACGGCCGGGACAGCACCCTCTATCGGGTAACCCGGTTCGGACCGATGACCGGGACGCTCATGGCCGTCGATCCCGATACGCCGCTGGTGGATCGCTTTGTCACTCTGGGCGGCGACCCCTTTTTCATCCGTTATAACAGCCGGATGCCGGTGGTGATCTATGTGCCGGAGGGTGCCGAAGTGCGCTACCGGTTGTGGAGCGCCGGCCCGGAAATCCGCATGGCCGAGGAAGGCTGAGGTGCCGGACGAGCGACGTAAGGCACAGTAGGAGTATTCTGACATGCAAACTATCGAGCGACTGGGCAAACTTTGGCTGACCGAGGTTGTCCTCGGGGACTTCGACGTCCGCGCGGTGCTCATCCCGGGGAAAGAACGGGTGGTGGTATGGGACACCCTTGCTCATCCAGACGACATGGCTGCATTTTTGCCCATGACCCGAGACCGGGAGCTGGTCATTGTCTATAGCCATGCCGATTGGGATCACATCTGGGGGACGGCTGGGCTGCCGGACGGCAACAGGACGATCCTGGCCCACGAT